>ERZ894223.514-NODE-514-length-36459-cov-90.269888_pt1 | contig 36459 bp, 23 predicted proteins | sample MGYA00380293_ERZ894223 | MGnify/ENA primary metagenome ERZ894223 (study PRJEB32331, sample SAMN06328445) | human gut metagenome | biome: human gut microbiome; feature: stool | host: Homo sapiens | collected 2014-11-05 ...
CTCAGCGCACGACAAAATCTTTGGTGCGAAATTCTCGAGTTTTGAACGGTTTGAGTTAATGCACTTGCGCACAGTAGGTTATGCGATTTTCTGACGAAGCGTAATGAAATCAGGCTCGCAAAAGAGCCGTTTTTTTTCTGCAATAGAGCCACCTTTACACTCCAATACTGTCACTTTTGTCATACAACAAAGCCTCTTTTACGCTCCAACAGTGGCACTATCAGAGTGTAAAAGAGGCTATATCGTATGGCGTGGGTGCTGTTTGCACAGCAAAACACCGAAAAAACAGCAAAACAGAACTCTAGAATCAATTTTTATTTTGTAACATGTTTTTACTCCTTGTACGATATTTGCATGATGGGAAACGATGATACGAAAAAACGGCGCTGCCCTATTGATTAGGACAGCGCCGTTATTAATTATTGTTAGCTTTAAGCTGATATTGTTATTACTTAACTACCACCTTCTGTGAGCGGAATACGTGACCCTGCTGCATCTTTACGAGGTAAACACCTGCAGCGAGTGAAGATGTCTGGAATGAAGAGGGAGATACAAGGTACTTAACGAATGCTCCGTTAGCGTCGTAAATCCATGCCTTCTCGCAGTTCTGGAAGTTGAGCTCGCCGTTGGCAGCCTCTACTGTAGAAGCTCCACCCTTCACAGTCTTGATGGCTGTGAGGTTGCCCTCGAGGTTAGCCGGCTCGTCAGCAACGCCCTGGTCGTGGATGTCAACCGGGCCCGGACGCTCAGCATTGTCACCAGAAATCTCTACTCCGAAGTCCATAGAGAAGCCCTTGTTGTGGAGACCAGTCGGGAGGAACGCTCCTGCGAACCATGCGTCAGAGAAGACAATGCGCAGACGTGAGCTACCAGTCTTGGCGTCCTCAGGTACCTTGAACTTGCAAGTGATGCCCTCTGTCTCGAACTCAGGAGTAGCCTTACGAACTGTTCCTGCGAAGAAGAGGCGCTCGCCTTCCTCAGGATTAACAGCGATATCGTCCGGGTTGAAGTTGTGGTTGCCGTTGAGGTCAATCCAACCACCAGCGAAGCAGTAGCGGAGACCGTCGGTCTTCTTCGAACCGTTGTATGTAGCGTTAGAAGTGTCGAATGCCTTGATGAAGAGAGTAACCTCCTGACCCTGCTTAACCTTGAGCACCTTGTCGGTCTGGTTGTCATACTGTGTGCCGTCGAGTACGGGATGATCAGTATGGTAGTCGAGGTTCTGCTCAGCACCGGTTGTGGTCACGTCAGTAACGTAACGCTGCTGGCGGGCGATGTCAGCACCGTCGCAAGAGGGATCCATCTGTGAGATGCCATAGCTGTTGTCGACACGTGCGGGGAGCGAAGCCTGGTCGCCACGTGTAACCTTCACCCACTCTACCGGAGAGTAAGTCTTGAGGTCTGTAGAGACAGAGCGTACGCCGATGTACGGCTCGTCGTCAGCGCCGTCGAAGAGGATGTCGCCTACGTAGCAGCCCCATGAAGAGGTGCGTGCAAGCTCAGAAACGCGACCGTTCTCGCCGTTCTTATAGAGCACCTCGAAGTGGTCGATATTGGCCTCGTCGTTGTAAACGAGATCCCACTCGGCACGCTTCTCTGCCTTTGCGTCAACATTCCAGAAGAGCTTGGCAGACATAGAAGTCTTGGTCTCCTCCTTCACCTCTACATTGAGATCCTTAACAAGAGCAGGGTTGGTCTTGACAGCGTCGTTGACCTGGAGCTCGCCTACGTACATCTTGTAGTTGTCGTCAGCACCCTTAACGCGGAGACCGATGGCCTTGATGACGTCGCTCTGTGAGAGACCGCTTACGCTGACGGTCTTCTCGTTCCAGTTATTGCCCTCAATGTTTCCTACCGGTGTCTCCACCCATGAGCCGTCAGCCTTCTTGAGGATGACATAGAGGTTGGAAGCGTTAGAGCCTTCCTTGCCGTTCTTGACAGCCACCTTTACGAAGGGATCGCCGGCGCTGACATTGAGGTCGGTCTTATAGAGTACGAGGTCTGTGCCCTCTGATGTAGCCTTACCGGTGAGGAGAAGGCTGGTACCGCCGATGTACTGGTCGTCATGTGTGAAGCGTGCGTCGATGTCTGTAGAAGCAGTCTCTGTGCCCGGCTTAACAACGAGCCAACGGTATGTCGGAACGTAGTCCTGGTTAGACATGTTGTACCATGAACCTGCAGTCTTCTTTCCCTTGTATGCATAGCGGTCGCCGTTGCCGAGATTGAAGTGTGTCTCGAAAGGCAGGTTGCCGAAGATAGAAGAGCGCTCCGGAATCCATGTTGCTATACCAGCGAAGGTCTGGAGAGGCTTCTGTCCGTTGCTTGCCTCCCAGTCGTTGCCTGAGTTGCGGATTTCGGGACGTGTAAGCGGGTTGCGTGTACCGCCAGACATAAAGCGCTCGAGGAGGTACTGATAGTTGGTCTGTGCGTCGTAAGCGTCAGTACCACTATTGTATGACCAGAAACGGCTCTGAGCGTGCTCACCCCACATACAGAGGCTCACCTGCTTTGCATATTCGTCAGCGTTGAGACGGTTCCATCCACGGTTAAGGCTTACAATCCAAACACCGGTGTAGAGACCCTCGGTGGTTCCCATTGCAGCGATGGCCTGCTTTGCAGAAGAAGAGAGCTGGTATGAGAAGTCACCGTTAGAATAGTTGAGCATGAGGTCGTGTGTACGTCCCTCTGAGTTGCCGAAGAGAGCGTCTGCCTCGTATGCAGAAAGACCAGACGAAGAGGTGTAGATACCGCAATGGAAATCGTCGAAGCCGTGCTTCTTTGCAGAAGCGTAGAGACCCTTGTGGAATTCTACGATATCGTCATCTGAATAGCCAGAATCCTCCCAGTTATAGTTGATACCATCGAAGCCGAAGTACATGAGACAGTTGATCATCGGCTCGAGATACTTGAACGTATCGTCGTCGTTACGGTCTGTGATGAAGTTCATCCAGCCTGCTGCGCCGTCGGGACGACCGCCAGTGGTGTCGAAGAACTTGATACCAGAATACATAGCCGAACCGTTCTTGTGAGCTGCGTCAGTCCATGCTGAAGGAGCAGAGAATACGCCGTGGTTCCAAGCACCGAAGATGTTGGTGTAGTTCCACATAGAGAATACGTCGCTATGGAAAGTCTTGTTGGGCTGACCAACGGCTCCGTCCTTACCTGCGTCCATCGGGATGTTCATCCAGAGGTCGCGCTTCTCGTATGTGTCCTTGATAAGACGGTCTGCACGGTCGAGGATGCCCTTGTTGCGTACGTGTGAACGGATGAATGCGATGTCGCTCTGCTGAATACCAGCAGCTGCGAACTCCTCAGCTGTAGGATACTTACGACCGTTCTGGTAAGCGTTGTAGAAAAGCTGCATGAGCTTTGTGTCGCTAAATCCACTGAAGTCGTAAACTGATGATGACGTTGTGTCGTCGGCAGCGAATGCAGGTACGAAAGAACCTGAGAGCATACCAGCGAGTAACATCGCGTGGAGTGTAGATTTCACCTTCATGTGATTCTTTGTTTTAGTTAATATGGTTATTTTTTGGTTTTTAAGTTTAATGGTCGGATAATGTCCGAGTTAGCTGTCTGATTTAATATCGCTGCAAAGTTAAATTAAATATTTGAAAAAGGAAAGAGTTTATCAAATTATTTTTTAATAACCATAAGATTTAACATTATACACCTGACAAGCAGACATCGCGCCGTTAGAATCTTGTCATTATCTCTACTACTATCTTGTCTTTCTCAGAGGGTTTTGCCACTCCGTCATTGCGATAGAAGTATTTCTCGTAGTTCAGGCGGATGTCACTTACGAAGGGACGTTTCAGGCTTAGCGTCAAGCCACCCGTAAGGCGTGAGCGCTGGTGGTCGTTGACGATGAGCTTGCCTTCGGGGTTTGCCTTGCCGTCAACGTAGCGCATGCCGTCGCTGTGGTCGCTCATATAGTCATAACGGAGGAGCGGGGTGACGTAACGGACGAGAGAGCGTTCGTTCTTCACGGAGATGTCGTAGCTGACGAACGAATCGAAGGCGTGGACTGGACGGAAGGCGTCGTCGGCATAATGCTTGTAGAGATACTCCGCCTCAAGATGCCATCCGTGAGAGTGCCAGTAAGCACCGGCGTCGTACATCATCACGCTGGCGTTGTCGGGCTTTATCTTCTGCGTGGAGAGCGTGATGTTGAATCCGCGCGGAAGCAAGAACTGCGCCTTGGCGGAGAAGTTGACGCTGTTGGTCCAGAAGTCTTTCTGATTGGTGAGGCCCGAACCATTGAAGAGTCCAGCCTCGAGGATGATGGGGAAACCGGCGTTAAGAGTATAGCCGAGGGCAGCACCTACGTCGCGCACGTTGCCCACCTGCTTGGCGATGAAGGAACGGTTGGCGAAGTATTGCTGATGCGGAGAGCGGTGGGCGTCGATGGTGAAGGGCACGCGGAACTGTCCCATCGTAAACTGCAAGCCTCTGACGGGCTTTAAGCGTGTGTAAGCATCGAGCATCTTTATCTTGCCCTCGTCACAGAGGTCGATCTCAGCCTTGTATGAAATCACGGGCGAGAGCTTGCCGTCCACGCTGATGCGGGCGTTGCGCACCTCGAAACGTCCCTCGTTTTCCTCGGTCTGATATTCATACTTGCTGCGTATTGTTCCGTGAACATTCACGGGTGACTGTTCGTCAGCGCTCTGTGCCGCTGCTGTCATGGCGGCGCCGAGCAATGCTGCTGTCACGACCAATTGTCTGTTTCGTATCATCATATTGTCTTATTGTTTGCGGTTGCAAAGTTAAGACTTCCGTATTTTACAGACTTTAACGAGGGATGAATAGACAATGACAAACATGTTACAAAAGCGTTACATTACTTACCGTCCGACTTTCCTACGGTCAGCACGCTGACTTTGGTGTCGGGTGCGGTGAGCAGTTCGTTGCCGCAGGCTGTGACGGAGGCGCCGGTGGTGAAGATGTCATCAATGAGGAGGACGTGCTTGCCTTCTATCATCTCGGGGCAAGCAAGGCGGAAGGCGCCCTCCATATTCTTCAGACGCTCAGAAGCGGAGAGGCGGGTCTGGGTGGAGGTGTCGCGGACGCGGAAAACGGTGGCGGCGGCAATGGGAAGATGGGTGACTTCGCAGACGCCCTTGGCAATGAAAAGACTCTGGTTGTAGCCGCGCTGCTTCTCCCTCTTGAAGTGGAGAGGCAGGGGGATGACGATGTCGATGTCGTCAAAGAAGCCGTGAAGCATGAGCTGTTCGGCAACAATACGTCCGAGCAGGTGCGCCACGTCGGGACGCTTGCCATATTTAATAAGGTATAGGAGACGGGCCATCTTTGACTGCGGAAGGTAGTGTACGGCAGCCACGGCCTTCTCGGCATGCAGCTTGCCCCACAGCATTCGGGCAGTGTCGTTGTCCTCGGGACGAAGACTGTCGCGTGAGAAGGGAATGGAGAGCATACATTCCATGCAGACAAGGCTGTCCTCGGTGATGCGCTTGCCGCAAACGCAGCAGCTACGGGGTGAGAAGAAGTCGGTGAGCATATCAGAAGATGTCCTCCTCCACATCATCGTTAACGTCCATGCAACGGCGGATGATGTCCATGCCGAATCCTCTGGACATGGCAAAGCGGATAAGCTTGCCGTTGCGTTCATAGTCATTGGCGCCTTTAACGGTGCGACGCTTTGAAGCCAATAAGGGACGCAATGCCTCCGTCCACTCCTCGTCACTCACCTCGTCGAGTACGGCAGCGGAGATGTCCTGACAGACACCCTTGGCATATAGCGCCTGCTCTATCTTGCGACGTCCCCAACGGTCGAACCTGATCTTGTCGCGGACAAAGAAACGGCAGAAGCGCTCGTCGTCGACAAAACGCTCGCTGACAAGACGGGCAACGACGCGCTCGCTGGTCTCGGGATCAACTCCCCAACGGCGCAACTTGTCGCGCATCTCGCCGGTGGAGTGCTCGCTGCGCGAACATAGGGAGGAAAGACGGAGAAGGGCTTCCTGCTCAGTGGGGACTTTTTTAGTGGATGGATACATATTATATAATGTGTGAGGTATGTTATTATTTCTGTGCCTTTACGAATCGTGGCTTGCCGAAGCAATCGTCCTCGACTACGCTTGTGGCGAATCCCATGTCCGACGCCATTTGTGCTGTATCGTGGGCGTAGAGCGTGTTGCACTCAAATAGCAACCAGCCTCCTTTCCTCAGGCTTCGCATGGCGTAGCGGGAGATGGCACGATAGAAGAGCAGCGGGTCGGTGTCGGGGACGAAAAGCGCGAGATGGGGTTCGTGTCGGAGAACATTGGCGTGCATGTCGGCGGCTTCGCGGTTGCAGATATAGGGAGGATTGCTGACGATGATGTCCCATGAAGCGGAGGAGGCATTGTCGACGATCAACACCTCTGCCCCACCCTTCTCTTTCTCAAGCCTCATCTCCTCAGACTTTTCTTCCTCAAGCCTCATCTCCTCAGACTTCTCTTCCTCAAGCCTCAGCGCGTCACGACGGCGGAACTTCACGTCTGCACCAAGACGCTCGGCATTGTCGGCGGCAATGCGAAGGGCGTCTTCCGAGATATCCCATGCTTCGGTGTAGCAATGTCTGTCGGCAAGGGCAAGACTTATGCTCGTGGCTATGCATCCGCTGCCGGTGCCGATGTCGAGGATGCGTGGTGCAGAAGCCGTGACAATGCCGACAGCCGTATCGACAATCCATTCCGTTTCGGGACGCGGAATGAGTACGCCGGGAGCTACATGGAAGGGATGGTCGCAGAAGAAGGCTGTGCCGGTGACGTACTGCAATGGCTCGGCATCAAGAAGACGGGCCACCGACTGCTGCAATCGCAGGGTGTCGGCATCGGAGAGATGCTCCGTGGCTCCGCAAAGAATGTCGGCGAAGGAAAGGCCGAAGAGGTCTTCCAAGAGCATTCGTGTCATTGCCTTTGCTTCCTGAGGTCCGTATAACGGTGTGAGCCGTTGGCAGATGTCGTGGTATGTCATAGATTGGGATTTATATAAACAAAAAAAGATGTGAACATATTGCTATGCTCACATCTCACATTCCTTAAGTGCCGCGAGCGGGACTCGAACCCGCACAGCCATTACTGGCCAAGGGATTTTAAGTCCCTCGTGTCTACCAATTCCACCATTGCGGCGCCTGTTTCTTTAAATTGGAGCGGCAAACGGGACTTGAACCCGCGACCCCAACCTTGGCAAGGTTGTGCTCTACCAACTGAGCTATTGCCGCATATCTCGCTTTATTGCGGATGCAAAGTTAATAAAATTTTCAGAAGTGCGAAAGTTTTTAGGGCAGTAAGAGAGGTTTTTTTAATAAAAAAGTTGAGAGTTGAGGGTTGAGAATTGAGAGTTATGATATGTCCTTTAAATAACATATATCTATAATATGATAATTATAGGTTATCATAACTCTCAACTTTCAACTCCCAACTCTCAACTAAATAAGCTTTACTTCACGCACAGCTTCTGTGTGGCTTCTGTCTTGCCGTTGGTCATACGAACGATGTAGAGACCGGGGGCGAGGTTGGCGTTTGCCACTGCGCGACCAGACACGTCGTATACGCCTTCAACGCTGAAGCCTGAACCTGCTACGAGCACCTTGCCGTCCTGGCAGTAAGCCATAGGCTGAGCAGCGTCCATAACGTCGGTGATGGCAGTAGCAGGATTTACGAATGCCTGACCAGAGTTGTAGACCTGGCACTTCTTTTCGTCAGTGCTGTAGTTGCTGATGAAGGCAACCACGCGCATCTTGTCAGCGTTCCATCCCTCCTTGAGAGGAATCTGATAAGTGCGGCTGTATTCGAGAGCGGTGAGGTCGAGAGACTCGCCCCATGCTGTATTGACGAGAGAGCGAAGTACGCCGTTCTGGACATACTCGTCACGACCTTCCTGCGTTGTGCTCTTGATGCCGTCCTCTACGAGCCATACTGTGAGGCGGAGATCAGTCTGCTGCTGCAATACGGCTGTGGTGGAAGCACCGCTTACTGTAGCGTCGAGCGACTTGCCGTCAGCCGACTTCTTAACGTCCACATTCACGTTAACGAAGGCAGGAATGCTCTGTGCGCCACCTACCATGCCGGTAACGTCACCAGCTGTAGCGATGAAGTAAACCGGACCCGGGTCTTCCTGACCTACGAAGATGCGACGGTCAGCACATACACCAGGCACGAACGGACGGGCAGAACCGAAGAGCTTGTCATACTCTGTCTCGCCCTCAGCAGTGTAGATGTCGGGCACTCCCTTGTAAGGACGGTGGTGCTTCACCCAAATAACGTCCTTGCGGTCGCCGATCTCGCTCTTATAAAGCTCGTCAGCAGCAGGAGCTTCTGAATAATACTCAGATGTGAAATGCTCGAAAAGCACATTGTGCTTATACACCTTACCGCCCTCTGCATATACGAAGACGGTATGAGTCTGTGCATTGTCCTCCATGTTGGGGTCGTCCTTGCCGTTCACCTTAGTGATGGTGAGCGTAACCTCAGCTGTTCCAAGGTCGGGGAATGAGAGACCGGCGATTTCCACGTCGCTCACCTCGCTGCTTGCAATCTCAAAGTCGTCGTCGGTGTCAGCCTCGCTTACCACCTGACCGTTCACCTTTGCCTGAACATGGAAAGACGTGATAGGCTCGCTACCATAGTTGCGTACACGGAGAGTGGGCTTCCAGAGTCCGTTCTTCTGCTCGATGTAGTCCTCTGCAGAGATAACCTTCTCGAGAGCCACGTCGCAGTCGGGAGCCTTTCCGGTAAGGATGCCACGAACGCGGAAGTTGGCTGGCACCTGAGCCGGATTGAGTGCATACCACATACCGTCAGCACCATACCAGTTGCGGTCCTGCTCGCTCTCTATCGAGTTGTCGTATGTGATGGTGCGCATACTCTCGTTCTCACCGATGAACACCTCATAGCCTACATAGAGGTCTTCAGTGCCCTTGATGGTGTAAGGAATCTCCAGCTGGCAGCGGTTCCATCCCTCTTCCCATTCCGTTGTAGACGCTGCAGCCACTGTGGCGTTGGGGTCTTTTACGTCTGTGGTGACGAAGACGCGTACTGACGAGCCCTGCTTAGGCTCCACTCCGAAGTCGACATACTTAATCTGACATCCCTTATACTTCTTTGTGATGCTCGGTGTGAAGTGGGCGGCTGCGTGCACCTGATGAGCAGCGATGTCGTCTTTATCACGCTGCACCTGCATGGTCTGTCCCCACTGAGTCTTACACCATCCGAGGATGAAGTTGTTCTCCTTAGCCTGCTGCTGAGCCATCAGACCCGTAAGCGGAGCTGCGGCAAGCGCTGCGGCAAGAACGGTTTTTCCAAATGATTTCATTGTTGCTTTATGATTTTGATGTTAGAGTCACTTTACGTAAAGAGAGGGATGGCCAAACGTAAGCCATAAGGAAGCTATATCCCGCCGACTGCATTTTGCCACCCCTCCTGAGAGTGATAATTTATATCTAATTACTTAACTACAACCTTCTTTCCACCCTGGATGTAGATGCCAGCCTTGAGCAGCTTGGTGCTATTGCCGACATACTGTCCGTTGAGGTTATATACAGGAGCATTCTCGTTATTCTCCTCAGACACGTTGATGTCCTTGATGCTGACATTATTGTCGAATGCCATGTAGAGCACCGGAACCTCCTGCCATGCCCAACACTTGGAATTATCATACGGAGTGTTCTCCGAGTAATCCATTGATCTGTATACCTTACCGCCGCTATTAAATACATGCCATAAGCAACCGAACATTGCAGGACGTGTACCTGAACGACGAGTTACGATGCAGAGTGACTGAGTGTTGTCATAATCAAACGGAGTGTCAAGATCGAACGACATGATGTTGTTTGTTCCTGGCAAGAAATAGCTGGTGCCGTCATAAACGAGAGTCATACCCTCAGTAGAGATTACACCGTCCTCGCACTCGCGCTCCTTGGTATTCTTCATATAGATCTGGATGCTCTGCTCCTCTGAAGTCTCAGTATAGCCGTTAGCGTCATACTCGAAGCCGATACGCGCCAGCTTAGCACCTGCCTTAGCGTTGATTTCCTCAGGATAGTAAAGCATCAGCGCAATGTCTTCGCTGCCATAGCACTGGAACGGAGCGTGAGTATAAACGTTTTCGCCTTCACCAGTTACAGTGTTAGTCCAAGGAATAGAGCCAGTTGCCTCACACTTTACAGACACTGTGTTGGTCTGATTGTTGCCCAACTCCTGGTCGCCTTCCATCTCCACAGTAGCGAAGATATCAAATGTACCCTCCAATGTCGGAGTAAACATTGTTTCAACGTCTACAGTTTCGCCAGCTGCGATTTCCGGAACCACCTTGTTGCAGCCCACCTCTTGAATTTCTTCGCCCGTATTGAGCATTACACGTACCACGTAGCTGTTCTTCTCAATCTTGTTGCGGCCGATGTTAGCCACCTTGACAGTTGCCTTGTTCTCGTAATCAGTAACAGCATCCGAAGATGTTGTCAAAGAAACGGCTGTGATGTCGTTGTCGAAGATTTCTGAAACATTCACGCTGTGCAAGATGAATACGTCAGCATCTTCTGTCTGTACGTTGAGTCCGAAGTGGTAAACGCCGTCCTCAGTCGGAGTGAACGTTTCGGTGTAAGTGCGCTTGTTGTAGTTGGTCTCAGAGTACATGAACTCGTGCTTGCCGATGGTCTCCACCACCTTGTCCTTAGAAGGCTCTGTGGCGATGGCAGCATAGTAGCTGAACTCCACCTTCGGATAACGGTCCTCAACTGTGTAAGTGAAGCGGTATGTCTTGCCCTTCTTCAGATTGAGCTTCGGAGAGAATGCCCAAGAGTTTGTCTCGCGAGAAGATGATGTCCAAAGAGAGTAGCCCTGATAATCCAGCGGACCAGTGTAAGAGAAGTTTGCTCCACTATTGCCTGCATCCACTACAGTCCAGCGGTTAGCCTCGTTCTCATCGAAAAGGTTGAACTTCTGCGGAGTGTTCCATCCGAGACCTGCGCGTACCTTCTCTGTGGTAGCTACGCCACCCTTACCACCTTCGTTGGTGTAAGCCTGCACCTCATAGTAGTAGTTGTCATCACCAGTGACGGTGTTGTCTGTGATTGTGGTCTGGTCTGTATCAGCCACCTTCACATTATCGGGCTGACGTGTTACGATATACTTGAGGTTAGCCTGGTTTACATAACCGTTGTTGGCACCGATGTTAGGAGCAGTCCATGACACCTTGATGCTCTGGTCGCTAATCTTCTCTATCTTCATTTCTGTCGGCGCAGCGGGAGCGTCATTGCCGCTGAAGCAACGTACGCTATCAGGCATACCGATTTCGCCGGCAACACGGCAAGGAACTACATAGTATGTATTGATGCCGTTCAGAGGAGCAGCGTCTGTCCACTCCATCTTCTCACCCTTCTTGCCAGCTGCGGGAAGAGTGGCGAGAAGCTCTGCATGGTCGGCAGCGAGAAGCTCAGCTGTGGTGTTGGCCTCATTGGCGCCAGCCTTCTTGCGATAGACGCGTACTTCTGCGAGGTCAGAAAGCTCTGTGCGGTTCCAAGCGAGTGTCGGGTTGGTCCATGACAATGTGTTCTTGCTTACAGAGTTGTCAGCAGGGACGGCTGCGATGGAAGTAACGCGGCCGGCTGCCTCGCGGCTGGCTGCTGTAAGATAAGGAATGTACATACCGTTGAGCATTGTGCCGGTGGCAACACCACCCATATACTCAAGCTCGCATGACTTCTTCATCTCTGTGGGAACACGGAAGAGATAAGCGTAAGCATTAGGATAAGTTACGGCATACCAGTAGAGGTCGCCCGTAGAATAGTCGAATGCCATAGCGCCATAGGTACCCTGGATAAGCGGACTCTTCTCCTTGAGGAGCTCCATGGAAGCCTCCGGCTCGAAGTCCTGATTGAACTTCACGAGCAACGTACCAGATGGGGTACCATCCTTACCTTCCTTTGCTCTTACGCCCCACATTGTGCCGTCATAATCGAAGGTAACGTTAAAGTAAACGTAATCGAGCTTCATTATCTCTTCGAAGGAGCCGTCCTCCTGCACGCTGTACAGAACTGATGTTAACAAATTTTCGTCATCCACGCCCTGACCGAGCACGTACATCTGTTTGTCGGCGGGGTTGTATGCCATTTCATACTGATTCTGCCATTCGCCGTTTTTTGCAGCGTTGGTCCAGTCACGCCATATGCGTGTAGAGTCGGTCACCTCACCGCTCTTCACGTCGATGGTACCATAGAAGTCAGGATACTCTGTGAGAGTGTAGATACGTGTGAAGAGAGCGTGATACTTCTCACCGTCAAAAGCGCCACAGCGCATACCCAGAATCTGCTGGTCATCTGTGGGATGATAAACGTAAACCTTCTCCATTGAGTTGTAGGCGTCCTTCATCGGGAACTTCACCCATCCACGTTTCTTGCTGGGGTCGGCTGTCTGACCGGCATAAGCTACGACGCCCTTCGACTTGTCGTCGATGCTACTTGTGGCATGCCACGGGGTTTCTGACTGTGCCGCTACCGGAGGAGCGACTGGAGCCTTGAACGCAGGAAACATGCGTGCATTCTGTGCGGACGCTGGAAGCGCTGTCATTGCCGCAAGCAGAAAAGCTGATGCGTAAAATCTTTTCATGCGATTATTAATATTTAGTTGTTAGTAATAATTATTCTTTACTTTACTATCTTCTTCACTACGGTGTTCTGTCCCTTGCTTGCCTTAACGATGTACGTGCCGTTGGGCAGCACGGACGTGCCGATGGCTGATGTGGCGCTTACGCTTACCACTGCAGCACCGTTGATGGTGAACACCTCAGCACGGTCGACCGGCTGTGAGAACACAATCTGCGAACCGTCGAAGCCAATCTGTACGTCGTCGTTGGTAAGGAGCGAGCCTATGCCTGACGTATTGTCGATGTAAGAGAAGAGCATGTACGGCATATAGTCCTGCGTGAAGATTTCGTCCTGCGGAGCATCTTCCTTACTTCCACGATAGTAAGCATAGCGGTTCTTGCCCGTGGTGTAAGAGAGATGCCAAACGGGATGGTCAGCAGAAGGCATCACGTCGCCCTCGATGTCGATGTTGACACGTACGTTGACGTTGCCGCCAGCGTAATGATATGGCTTGTCAAACTTAACGTAGAACTCCTTGTTGTCGCCGGCGCCCTGAATGGTGAGGTTGCCGTCGAACACCTTTGTCCATCCGTTCAACTCGAATACGCCCAGTATGCTTCCCTCCTTGCGGAGCAGATTGTCGAGCTGCGACTGCTTCATGAATATCTTTGCAGGGAATGTGTAGGCACCGTCCGTCTTGCCGTTGAACGCAAACTGCAGACCGGTGATGTCGATGTCCTTCTTCTGCATCTCCTTCTCGAGGAAGAGCGACTGCGACTCCCAATGCTTGTCGTTCATATAGAAGGCTCCGAGCCATCCCTCTGTCTCGTCCTTGTTGACGGTTATCCAGCGGTCGGCATGTGCGGGAGCTATCTTCACCGCCAGCGTGGTCTGTGCCACGTTGTCAGCAGGATAGGTATCACCGTCGAGCACTACGCGTGCCGTAACCTTCACTTCGCCCTCTGCAGCGGGAGTCCACTCCACGGGCACGTCCATAGCCTCGTCCTTGCCTACCGGCTTGCCGGCAGCCTCAGCCAGCACCTCGCCCGTCTCGGCATTAATGATCTGTGCCTTGTAAGCCGACACCGTCGCCTTGCCCTCGTTGCGCACGCTGACTGTGAATGTTTGGCTTACGCCGCAATTGACGGTGGCCGAGCCGGTAAAGTCAGTAACGCTGAGGTCCTTGTCGCTGTATTCTCTTACAGACACGTCCTTCAGGAAGATGCGTCCGTGCTTGTGCTCAGACATGGCATGGAAGGCGATGTAGCCCTCTCCGTTCTTCGGCTTGAAGACATCCTTGCCGTAGAGATAATATCCCGAAGCTGTATGGAACTCGCCGAGGTCCTTCAGCACTGTGGTCATGGCAGAAGGGGTCTGCTCCGTGCCGTAGCGCACGTCCATCTTCTCCTTCACCTCCTCCATGCTTTCTGTCACCCAGTTGGTGGAATAGTATGTATAGCGAAGCTGATATTCCTTATTGCCGTCGAAGAGCAATGAGGGCGAGAAGAGCCAGTCGTCGGCGTCCTCTGTCTCGCTGCGGTCATAGAAAGCCACGTTCTCATACTGCTCGAACGCCCATGTATGACCGTCGTTGTTGTTGTCCACCGGAGTCCATACGCCGAAGTCGTCCTTCGTGTTGAGCGGCGAGACGAACGGTATGCCGTATGAAGGACCGAACGCCACAACATTTGACTGTGCCGAACCACCCTTGCCCTGCGCGTTCTTCGCAGTGACGATGTACGAATAGCCGGCGTGCTCGAGAGCCTCGTCAGTTACGGAGCACTGCTTGAGCGACGTTGCCACGGTCTTATTGTCAGGCATGCGCACCACGTCGTACGACAAGGAAGCCTTGTCGAAAGTGCCACCGTTAAGACCTTCCGTAGGAGCTGTCCATGTAATGGTGGCGTTCTTTCCGCTTGCCTTCAGCGTAACGTTCTGCGGAGCTGCGGGCACGTCATATCCCACGAATGTGCGGCTTTCGCGATAGATGCCGTCGCCGGAAGCGTTGGCAGGCACCACCTTATATATATATGCGCCGCTTGGCACGTTCTTGTCCGTCCATGTGGCAGCCTCTCCGGGCTTTGCGTCGGAGATGGTGGTTACGAGGGAAGAGTTGCGATAAACCTTCAATGACGTAATGGCAGAGAGCGTTCCGCCGCGATAGTCCTTTGAAGGGTTGGTCCATGAGAGGCGCACCTCGTTGGCACCCTCCGATGTAGGAGCTGCTGCAAGCGAGCCTACGTACGAAGGAGCGTTGTCAGCCACATACTGATAAGGAATGGCCATACCGAGAATCTGCGGATTGCCCTTTATCAGCTTCTGCGAAATTATCTTACCTGTCTTGGCGTCAAGCTCCACGAGGTACGAGTTGTCGTCCACGGCCTGAGCCACCCACCAGAGACGATGCGTGGTCTTGTCGAACTCCATCGACTGCGAGTAGTTGCCTACCACCATGTCCAGATTCTCGTCGCCCACCTTCACAGCTGTGGGCTGCGAAGCCGTGGCTTCGTCTATCTTCATCAGGAATGAATTGCCGTATAATGAATAAGAGACGCCGTATAGCCATCCGTTGTCGGCGGCAAGCGTCATGAGCGCCGTGCCCTTGATGGTGCCGAGGGGCTTCAGAGCGTATGTCTTAGTGTCCACCTCATAGAGGTCGGTGGTCTTCATGTTCGTATCATAGTGCATCGCGAAGATGCGGTCGGTCTTCGGGTCGTACGTCATCTCGTCGATGATGAGGTGCGAACCGTCGTCCTCATACTTCCACTTCATCTCATATTCGCCTGTCTTTGGGTCTACAAGGCAGATGCCCTCCGGCATGAACACGTTGGCGTAATAGGTGACGCGGTAAGCCACCATCTTGTCGCCCACCATCGTACCCGCCGTGAACACTGACGACTCGCCCGCTATCATGCCGTACGACTTTGTCATCGTGTAAGAGTCAGGAGCGTTGGTGGCGAAGTGCATCACGCCGTAGTCGCGCAGACGCGTGTCGAAGCGCAGGTATCCGTAGATGTCAGCTTCGCCGTCAGCGATGTCATAGACATAAGGTGCCTGCTCTGATGATGTGGTCTGTGCGGCAACGAATGTGCCGGCAAAAGGTGTAGCCATGGCAAGAGCCAAGGATAGTAGAATCTTGTTATACATATCTTTCGATTTGTTTTTTGTATTGGATATGATATTCGTGGAAATATAGATTATAATAATGTTAGTCTTGCCGTAAGCCTACAGCATTAATTTTGTGCAAAGATACATTTTTATTACGAATTATTATTTCAAAATGCAAGTTTTTTTGTACATTTGCAATGTTTTCTATTACTTGTGGTGCTGTTTGCGCATACAATTCGCAAATAGGTTACACTTAGATACTGAACATACATTAATAATCATATTAACATAAACCATTCGTATATGAAACACTTTACTCACTGTATGGTTGTGGCAGGCATGATAGCCCTCGCCACACCGGTAGCCGCCCAGCAGATGGCTACCCAGCTTTTGCCCCGTACCACTGTTGTGTCTCAGGCAAAGGCAGCCGCCGCAGGCTCTTTTGTAAAAAACGCTGCACCGGCCCCCCAGAAAGCTATTAGCATCAATCCTTCTGACTATGGCGAGGTGGTGAGCATCATCAGTGAGGACTTCTCAAAGATGACCACCGGCAGTGAGGCTGAGCCTGACAAGGACACCGACATCAGCTATGAGAACAAAGACAACGCATGGATAAACATGTCGGGCGACTATACGAAAGAGTTCGGATGGGGCTCACACGGCGCTTTTCCCGCAGGCGGATGTCTCTACATCGAAAAAGGTCAGGTCAACACTCCGCTTCTCGACCTCACCGGCAACGACGGCATCTTCTTCGTGAAGTTCCGCACACGCACATTCGAGGAGGATGCAGAGTCTAACTACACCGTCATCGAGGGTGCCGAGACCAACGGCATGACAGCCACATGGCGCTTCCTCGAAAACTATCAGGTGGAGAAGATAGACAATACATGGCGCGAGTATGAGTTTATGTTCCATGAGGGCGGTCCCACAACGCTCATCAACATCTGCCCGCAGGACGCTGCCATCCTCATCGACGACATCGAGGTTTATCAGGTGAAGCAGTACGTCGGCACACCGGCTGGTCACAAACACCGCTTCTACACCGGCAAAACTTTCAATCTCAGCTGGGACGCAGTGGACGGAGCCGACAGCTACCTGCTTAACGTTTACACCGTGAAGGGCGACGGCGTTACGCCTAACGACTACATCGTGGAGAACAAGAAGGTGACGGGAACCGAATTTGTGGTTGACAACGCTGACTCGGGCGACACATATTATTATACTGTTCAGGGCATGAAGGGCGACAAGGTTTCTATGCCGAGCACACCGGTGAAGATTATGGACGTGGAGGCTCCGACGCTTGCTGACGAATGCCCCACTAACGGCGACACATACACAGCCTCTTGGAACGAGGTGCCGACAGCCGAGCGCTACAACTACGTGGCTGCCGCAAAGAACGTGGCGAAGAAGGACGGCAAGATGACCGTCACACATCTCTGGATGCCGGGATCGACATACGGCGAGGGTTCGGAGCTTGCCGTGGAATACTCAAAGGACAATCCCGACGACCATTCTGTAGACCGTGGTTATCCGCAGATTAACGGTCAGGCAGGATGGCGTGCCACACACTATGCTGTATATAAGGACGCACTCGTGCTCGACGCTTTCTGGATGACCCAGGCTAAGGAAGACGACGGACTCATCTCTCCGGAGTTCGACCTCAGCAAGGACGGCGGCAAGATCAACATCGAAATGACAGTGGCTGCAGAGCCGTGCAAATACTATGACGAGAATGGCACCGCTCAAACGGCATACACACGTTGCGCCGTGGCTCTTTTCTCTTACGACAAGAGTGTGGACGACTTCGTACAGACCGAGCTTGTATACGTGCAGGATCTCAGCAACGACTGGCAGACAAAGACAGTGGAGCTGACCAAGGGTACAGACCGCAGCATAATCGGATTCTACGGCACCTACACATGGACTAACCTCTACATCAAGGAGCTGAAGATCACGCAGAACTATAAGGCTGGCGAGTTCTTCTACGACCCGTTCTATTACGGCAACTTCCTTGAGGGCACATCTGTGGACGTGAATGTTCCGTATCGTCTCAAGGGCATGGACCTCTATCACCGTGCACAGTCGGTAAGAGTGAAGCAGGCAGCCCAGAGCGAATTTGAGAGAACATCTTACCTCGAGAGCAAGATGTCTGACTATAAGCTCGTCATGGCAGAGGCTCGCCCCACCGGCATCAACAATGCTGATGTTTCGTTCAGCGGTGCTACTGTCCGCATGGAGGGCGACCGCCTTGTGGTCAACAATCCTGCCAAGGCTCCCGTTTACGTCTACACAGCTGCTGGCGCTGTAGTGGCAAGAGACATGAGTGGCGCCGAGACCGCAAGCTTCAGCGTTCCTGCCAATGCCACATACATCGTGAAGGTGGGCAAGCAGAGCGTAAAGGTTACATTATAATATAGGCTAAGCAGTATTAGCATAACATAAAGAAACAGATGTAAGGACTGTTGCTGTTGAGCATGGTTCTTGCATCTGTTTTTTTTATTTTCTACTAAGTTACTGTAATCTGATTGTGTCTAACGAGTAAATATTATCTTCTTTCCGTTTTTAATATACACCTGTCCTTTTTGCGGAGTTATCACTTTTCTGCCATTCAAATCATAAATACGGCTCTTGGAATCAGTGTGCTCCGTGGTGACATTACGTATTGCTGTCGGGAAATCATTTGTCTCTATAAAATTAGTGAAATAATTCCATCCCCAAGCCTTACGGTATTTTTCAGCAGTACCCATCGGAACATAAACCGGAATGTCATTGGGAGTACTTGAATTAGAATCAGAATTGTATTCACCAAATGGAGATTCCCCCGGATGATGAGTGCTTTCCTCGCATACTGGAGGTTCTTCAGCCAGACAATAGATGCGTTTTAATTCTGGTATATTGCAAAAGCTCTCTTGCCCCAACTGTTTCAATGTAGCAGGAAAGACAATCTGTTCCACCGAGTCACAACTACAAAAGGCCTCCCATTCTATCGTTTCAAGTCCGTCTGGCAATTCTATTTTCTTTAATGATACGCATCGGTCAAAGGCATCATGACCAATCGTTTTTACAGAGGATGGTATGTTTACCTCTTGTAAATTCCAACAACTGCTTGCAAAACTGTCAGGTATCTTTTCCAATCCTTCTGGCAAATGTATCTTTTTCAAAGGATAATTCTGCTGAAAAGTGGTTGAACCGGATATAATCTGACATGAGTTCGGGATCCATACCTCCTTCAGACGGCAAGCATAAAAAGCTACATCACCAATCTTTTCCAGTCCCTCCGGTAAAATGATAGACGAAATCCTTGACCTGAAAAAACATCCGTCACCGATTTCTTTGATGGTAGACGGCAACACTACTTGCCCTTTCAAGCTACTGCAATTTGAGAAAACAAATTTTCCAAACCTTTCAAAACCTTCAGGAAACACCAGAGGATCAGTCTTGAGACTTACACAATCCGAGAATGCGTCTAATCCCAAATACTGTAAGGATGAGGGTATGTTTGTTTCTTCAAGATTGACGCAGTAAGAGAATGCCATTTCTTCAATTCGCTTTACTCCATTCGGCAGGATGATTCTCCTTAGATGTATGGTGTTAATAAATTCTCCACTTGGGTCTAACTGTTCTTTTTGATGCCAAAAGGCTTTCTCTGGAATAATGCCATTTTCTATGTCGGCATTTTCAAGATTTATGACTGAAAGTCTTCCGTTTAAGGAAGCATCCCAAAGCGTGTGAATATCAGCATCATCCACAGTTCCTCTGACCACCAAGGAGTCTACATTATAAATGTTGTCCCCCAAGACATCTGCCAAATCTCCAGCATGAGACGTTATATCCAAACTCTGAAAGTCTTGGTTGTCATCAGTGGTTTTAGGGGCTTTAATTGAATAGCCATAAGTAGGACGATTAAATATCGCAGTCTGTTGCTTACCTATTAAAGTTGTATCAACCTTCTGACCATATACAGAAGACAAGCAGCCAAGAACACTTAGTAAAAGTAACACATGTTTCATACCACTAAATGTTAAAAGTTAATATTATAGTTAACAAACACATTGAATCCCCTTGCGGATTTTAGGTTTCAAATATACACCAAATTATCGTATTTAACAAACAATAGCCACGAAAGTTTTTTTTGTGCAAACATTTTAACAGTTGTTACAAGCGTGTACGCTAACAACAAATCAAACCATATCAATCTCTTGTTTTGCTTTGCCTTAAATATTACCAGCAGCCTCAACCTGTCTACCGCCGACAATCTCAACGATAAATTGCAGTATATCGGTGAGTCAGCTGCGGTAGGCAGGGCTTTGACAAAAACCTTTATCCACAATCCGCTTATGCTTTTCGAGCCTTCGGCAATTCCTTTATGTCCTATATGGTCTTATGAGAACAAGTTCTCACGCCCATATATGCCATAAATGAATGAGAGGCTTTCGCCTCTCTCGAAAAGCACAAACGGAAAAAACAAAGAAAAACACAAGGTTACATGAGGATGTAATAACTAAATAAATTGAGGGGAGACCTCCGCTACTGTGTAACCTTGTGTTTTTCTTGTTTTTCCGCTTATGGGCGCAAATCCTATCGGATTTGCGCCCATAAGCGGTATGTGGAGAAAGGTTTTTGTCAAAGCCCTGCCTAACCGAATCACGCTGATAAATCCCTGTTTGGCGGTTAGTTTGCCTGACAATATTTGCATTTCTGATGCTCAATACTATGAGTTGAGCGCACAACAAAATCTTTGGTGCGAAATTCTTGAGTTTTGAGCGTGCAGCGACAATATACTGATACACTGTAGATTACATTACTATGAAGAGAAGTGTGCAATGAATGACGAAGCCATACAAGCATCATAGGGTTGCTATAGAGCCTTTTTTGCACTCCAATACTTCCACTGTTGTCATGCAATAGAGCCTCTATTACTGTCTAATAGTGGCACTATTGGAGTGTAAAAGAAGCTCTATTGTTAAGTTTGGGTGCAGTTTGCCCAGCAAAACACCGTAAAAACAGCAAACCGGAACTCTATAATCAATTTTTATTTTGTAACATGTTTTTACTCTTTAGACAATATTTGCATGGTGGACAGGAAGAGTTTTCAGACAAGAAAACTTGTTTTGCATTACTTTAAACACTATCTTTGCAAAAACAACCTTTAAAGACTTTGCGTATGAAAAAGCATTTACTCATTATCATGCTTCTCTCGCTCTCCACATTGCTCAGTGCGCAGGAAGCAAAGAAGTTTCTGACTGAAGGAAAGGAATGGAAGTGCATCACCAGCAACTACAGTCCGCTGCATGACGAGGGCGACACGCCCTTCACGGTGAAGGTGGTGGGCGACACCATCTGCGACGGTAGAACGATGAAGAAGCTGCACATAGAATACGAAGAAGGCGTCAAGGGATTCTACTCGCGCAACGTTGCCGCATACGAGGAGGGCGGAAGGTTGCATGCCTACGACAGCGACAACGAGGTTGGTCCAGACATTCTCCTCATCGACATGAACCTCAAGGTGGGCGACCCGATTTTGGGCGGCAGCTGTCACGTAAGCGCTGTGGACACCATCTGCGTGGACGGCATAGCAAGGAAGCGCATCACGATCGGCAATGATGCACAGTCTCAGATTATATGGGTGGAGGGCATAGGATCGAACGTCGACTTATGGTTCACCCCAACTATCAAACACATCGGCGAATACTCGATGCTAATGGAGTGTTACGACAACGGCAAGAAGGTGTTCTCCAATACCGACTTCTCTCTCCCTGCCACCAGCAGCATAAACCAGCCGACCGCCGACCCCCTCAAAAACGGCAAAGCCTACGACCTCTCCGGACGACGGATTAATCCTGCAAAGCACCACGGGGTGTATATAAGGAATGGGGTGAAGAGGATAGCGAAGTAGGCAGGGCTTTTAGGAAACATTTCTTGCACGTTCACACTTTTTAGTCGCACTTTTTGTGAAACTTCACACTTTTTAGTCGCACTTTTTGCGAAACTTCACACTTTTTAGTCGCACTTTTTGTTGTCATAAGAATAAAAACCTTATCTTTGCAATACGGAACATTAAGAATATCAGAAAGTTATGAGACGAAAAGCGATAGAAGAACTGTATAGATGGAAAGCGAGCGCTGACCGAAAGCCCCTCATCGTGCAAGGAGCACGTCAGGTGGGCAAGACATGGCTTATGAAAGAGTTTGCCAAAGAAGCCTACAAGAAGTGCGCTTACGTTAACTTTGAGGACAACGATATGTTGCGTCAACTTTTCGAGCACGACTTCGACATACAACGTATCATCAACAGCATCCAATGGACAACGGGCGTGACTATTGACACCGACACATTGATTGTCCTTGACGAAATACAGGAAGCACCGCGCGGAATAACCGCACTGAAATACTTTCAGGAGAAAGCCCCTGAATATCATGTCATGGCAGCCGGTTCGCTTTTAGGCATAGCCATGCACCACAACGACTCGTTCCCCGTCGGCAAGGTGGACTTCATGTATCTTTATCCTCTCTCGTTCTTCGAGTTTCTGGAAGCGGTCGGCGAGAAGCTGATGGTGGACCTTCTGATGTCGAAGGACTGGCAGACCATAACTATGTTCCGCGCCAAGTTTGAGGAACGTCTGCGCCAGTATTACTTTGTAGGAGGAATGCCTGCCGTGGTGGCGGCTTTTGCTGAGGACGGCAATCTGGAAAGAGTGCGAACCCTACAGAACGGAATATTGGATTCGTACGAGCGCGACTTCTCGAAGCATGCTCCGGCAATAGAGGTGCCGAGGATTCGTATGGTATGGCAGTCTATTCCTGCACAGCTGTCAAAGGAAAACCGAAAATTCATCTATGGCGTAGTGAAGGAAGGAGCACGAGCCAAGGACTTCGAACTTGCCATAGAATGGCTGAAGGACGCAGGACTGATATATAAGGTCAACAGATGCAAGAAGGGACAAATGCCGTTGGCGGCTTACGAAGACTTCGCCGCATTCAAGATTTTCATGTCTGACATCGGACTGATGGGAGCCATGAGCAAGCTGCCGCCACAAAGTCTGATAAACGGCAATGCTCTATTCACGGATTTCAAGGGAGCACTGACCGAGCAGTATGTGATGCAACAACTAAAGACCAGCTCGAAGCTGTCCGTTTACTACTGGTCTGCCGATTCTTCACGTGGCGAGATTGACTTTCTCGTCCAGCGCGACAGCGACATAATACCCATAGAAGTAAAGGCGGAAGAAAACCTGCAAGCCAAGAGTCTGCGCTCGTTCATAGATAAGAACCCGGAGCTGCATGGTGTCCGTCTGTCCATGTCGCCGTATCGCGAACAAGACTGGATGACCAATTATCCGCTTTATTCAATACTGGCGATAATGTAAAAATAGCAAAAACTGCCCGATGTCCAATTATTTACATTATCTTTGTAATCTAATAAAAAACATAATAGCAAATGAGAGTACTTATCGTAAACACAAGCGAGAAGACGGGCGGAGCGGCTGTGGCTGCCAACCGCCTCATGGAAGCGCTGAACAACAACGGCGTGAAGGCGAAGATGCTGGTGGGTGAGAAACAGACCGACACGCTCACCGTAGTGCCGCTACCCCACCAACGACTGCGCCGCTTCCACTTTCTCTGGGAACGGCTGAGCATCTTCTGCCGACTGTACTTCTCAAGAAAGCATCTCTTCGAAATAGATACTGCCTCATCCGGTACGGACATTACCGGTCTGCCGGAGTTTAAGGAGGCAGACATCATACACCTCAACTGGATTAATCAGGGAATGCTCTCGCTCGGCGACATTCGCAAGATTGTGCAGAGCGGAAAGCCGGTGGTATGGACCATGCACGACCTATGGACGGCTACGGGCATCTGCCATTACGCCCGCACGTGCCCTTACTTCCGCTCGGGATGTCATAACTGTCATCTGCTGCCGGGTGGCGGTTCAATGAACGACCTCTCGAAGAAGATATGGGACAAGAAGAAACGACTGTATCACTCTTCCAACATCCACTTCGTGACGTGCAGCAGATGGCTGGAAGACCAGGCCAAGCAGAGCGCTCTGATGACCGGACAGCGCATCACGTCCATCCCCAACACCATCGACACGCGCGTGTTCTGCCCGACAGACCGCAAGGAGGCTCGTCTCCGGGCTGGTCTGCCCGCCGAAGGACGCATCATCCTCTTCGTGTCGCAGCGAGTGACGGACGAAAGAAAGGGCGCCGCCTTCTTCATTGACGCCATCAATATGCTCGCCGACAAGGACCCGGAGTTCGCCAAAAACACATCGGTGGCGATGCTCGGAGGTGCAGCGGAGGAGATATGCGAGCGCCTGAAGGTCCGCTCATTCCCGCTCGGCTACGTCAGCGACGAGCACACCATCGTAAGCATATACAACTCTGCCGACGTATACGTGCTGCCCTCCCTGGAGGACAATCTCCCCAACACCATAATGGAATCAATGGCATGCGGCGTGCCAAGCGTGGCGTTCCGCGTGGGAGGCATACCGGAAATGATAGAGCATCGCCGCACCGGCTATCTCGCAAAGTTCAAGGACACAGCCGACCTCGCAGAAGGAATACGCTGGACGCTGAACGAAGCCGACCAGCAAAGCCTACACAAAGCCTGCCTACACAAGGTGGCGCACGACTACTCGCAGCAAAGCGTGTCTATGAGATACATCGAGGTGTATAACGAAATGATAGCACTGAAGAGATACATTGTATAATTTCCAATGGCTTAAATAGGCCCAGAAAGGCCCAGTTAGGCTCAGCCTCAATCAAAAAAATCATGATAAAATTCAGCATAATTACTTGCACGTGGAACGCCGCGGAGGTTGTGGAGCGCACTCTTGAGAGCGTTCTGTCCCAGTCGTGGGCGCAGATAGAGCACGTGATAATAGACGGGGCTTCCAAAGACAATACCCTGCAACTCGTGGAAGCCTACCGAAAACGTAATGCAGAGGAAGAAACGGAACACGACATCGTGGTGGTCAGCGAACCTGACCGCGGTCTTTACGACGCTATGAACAAGGGACTGAAGTATGCCAACGGCGACTACGTGGTGTTCCTCAACGCCGGTGACGTGTTCCCCAACGAGAACACACTGGAGAACATCTCTAACGACGTGAACGAGCGTTCGGACGGAAAGCTGCCAGGTGTGCTCTACGGCGACACCAACATCGTGGACAACGAGGGCACACTGCTCCATCCCAGACGACTGGCACCGCCGGAGAATCTGACATGGCGCTCGTTTAAGCACGGCATGCTGGTCTGCCATCAGGCTTTCTATGCCCGCACGGACATCGCCAAGGCGGAGCCATACAACCTGCGCTACCGCTTCTCTGCCGACGTAGACTGGTGTATACGTGTGATGAAACGTGCGGAGAAGCTCAACCTGCCCCTCCTCCGTCTGCCGGAAGTGGTGGTTAACTATCTGGACGGAGGGATGACAAACAAGAACCACCGCGCATCGCTGATAGAACGCTTCAAGGTGATGAGACACCACTACGGACTCTTCACCACCCTCGCCATGCACGCATGGTTTGTGTTTAGGGCGATGAAGGGGAAAAGGGAAGCCCAGAATTCATAGCTCAGCCTAAATATCGGGCAGGGCTTTGACAAGACCTTTCAAAGCACAAGCTGTATAATCTTGTGTTTTTATATGTTTTTGTCAAAGCCCTGCCTAAAGTATCTCTTCATCTTTCATCAATTCAGGCAGAATAAACACGGCATGCACTTTCTGCTTTTCCTTTGGCGGAATAGCCATATAGTCGCGATAAAGGTCGCGGAGGTAAGCGTCGGTGTCATGCGGAGCCGAGAACGTCTTGCCCTCAAAGGTTATTGTGGAGAGAGGGAAGAGCTGGTCGCGGCGGTGCATGATGCCGTAGCCGTTGTTGATGAGGACGTTGGAGAAGAAGGTGCCCGTCTTGCGAGTGGCGAACGCCAACTTCCACATCAACTTATAATACATATATTTCGCGCCGAAATAGAACAGCTCCATTACGGCTCGCCATGAATAGCGATGGGAATGATGAAGGATGGAGTAACACTTCGACATTCCCTTGCCGTATTTCTTGCAGAACTTCTTCGACACGTTGGGATAGTCAATCATCGGGAAGATATCCACGAACAGTCCCTTGCTGTAGTTGAGCGAGAAGTCCTCATTGCCTTCCACATAGAAGGAGTTGAGGTCGCGCACCTTCACAATAGGTTCTCTTGTGTCCTCCGTCTCGGGAGTCTGCAAGCGCAGACCCTCACGCAGCTCTTTCGGAGCAATCTCCACAAAACGCTGCATGTCCTCAAGAGGCATGGCAATGTCGATGTCGTCGTCCCAAGGGATGAAGCCGCCGTGACGCACCGCACCAAGCAGCGAGCCACCGTCCAGCCAGTAGCGGATGGAGTGTTTGCGGCAGATGCGGTCGATTTCCTCCAGAATGGTGAGCTGCTTCAGCTGCGCACGTCGCAACTGCGTAAGCTTAAACTGTTCGAGATTATCCATAGATTTCACACAATTATCAGTTTTCAACCTTTCTTCTCACGTCAATCACCTGACCCGTACAGTCTGATGCGAGGGTGCGAAGCGTTGCCTCTGCCACGCGTTCGGGCATGAGGAGCGTGTCGTCCGGCTCGATGCCGAAGTTCTTCTGACGCATAGGAGTCTTGGTACGTTCAGGGTTGATGCAGTTTATCTTGATGCCGTCGCCGTCCCATTCCTGCGCCACAGCCTGCACGAAGTTTACGATGGCAGCCTTTGTGGAAGAATAGATGCTGTAGAAAGCTCGACCACGTGTGTATGAGCTTGAGGTGAAGAATATGAGCTTGCCCTCGGTCTGCTTCAGGTAAGGATGAGCCTCAAGAGCCACGTTCACCGTTCCGAGATAGTTGGTCTGTACGGCAGCCTGGATGGTGGCGTAGTCCATAGTGGTGAGCGGCTCCTTGTTGAGCACGCCAGCTGTGCAGATAACATAGTCGATGCGTCCAGCCTGCTCGTGCGCCTCGGTAAGTGCACGTGCCACGTCCTCACGCTGTCCCACGTCGATGTGGTTCTCAGAACGCGAGTAAGAGAATACGCGGGCACCGCTCTGCTCCAGCATTTCCACGATGTTCTTGCCGATGCCGTAGCTGCCTCCGAACACCACAGCCACCTTGTCACGGAAGATATCGCCGACGTGCGATATGTCCTGCGGCTCCGTATTCTTCAGTTGGAAAAGCTTGTCGAGCATGTATGTGTCCTCACGATAGGTGAGCTTCATGTTGCTCTCCTCGCCTCTAACCACGAAGACAGGCTCGTCAGAATACTTGCGCACTACGCCACAGTCGTCCGTTGTCTTGAACTGCGGGTCCTTGAGGGCACGCTCGTAAGCGTCGGCTATGAGCTGACGGTCGAACGCTTGCGGAGTCTGTCCGCGGCGAAGCTTCGAGCGGTCGGGAATGGAAGAGATATAGCCCTTGTCGTCCACCTCGATGATGGTGTCGGCAGAAGGGATGGCAACGTCGATGGCACGATGGTCCTTCAGCGCGTCAATGACGTCGTTAAGGATGCGCTGGCTGACAAGCGGGCGCACGGCATCGTGGAAGACGAGGTTGACGTCCTCATCCTGATAGGCTCGGATGGCAGACAATGACGAGTCGTAACGCTCCTTACCGCCCTTCAGAATCTTCTTCACCTTGCGCCACTTGTTTCGCAAGACAATATTCTCGAAGTCGCTGATGAGCATCGGATTAGACACGATGGCAATCTCGTCAATGCGCGGATTACGCTCAAAGACGTCGACAGTGTGCTCCACTACCATCTTACCAGCCACCTTGAAGAACTGCTTTGGTGTGGACATGCCGAGACGTTCTCCTACGCCACCGGCAAGTATAACGGCTATGTTTCTTTTCATTGTATAGGATTTTGGGATGTAAAGTATATATAGTTCGGGATGTAAAGTTACACAATTATTTTGTGATTAGTATACTGCGAGACCGACAAGTCCGCAACCTATCATCACAAGTATGGGGTTGGCTTTCAGCTTTCGCGTCAGGAAGAAGGCGGCGGCGAAGAGCGCCACGCTTATGCAGAAGCGCAGATGGTCAGTCTGCCACGAACCGAAGTTGTCGGCGTTCATGAGCAGCAGGGCTGCAGCGGCAATCAGTCCGATGATGGCAGGGCGCAGTCCTGAGAAGACGCTCTTTACCACGGGCGAGTCTTTATGCGTTATGAGATAACGCGAGATGAGAATCATGATGATGAAAGGCAGCCAGATTATTGACAGCGAAGCAATGACGGAACCTGCCACAGCAAGCCATTGAGGATAGCCTTGGTTGAGCACTGCCACGTAGCCGGCGTAGGTGGCGGCGTTGATGCCGATTGGTCCCGGCGTGGACTGGCTGATGGCTACAATGTCAGTAAACTCGGAATTGGTGAGCCATGCGTTCTTCACCACCACCTCGTTGTGGATGAGCGAGAGCATTGCATAGCCTCCACCGAAATTGAATGTGCCTATCTTTGTAAAGATGATAAAGAGCTTCAGGAATATCATTATATATGCTTTTTAGGCTGAGTGGTACAGCTTCAAGCCGTATCTTCTACATTAAATTAATTCAAGCGACTGCTCAACTCTTCATTGCTGAGCGACACTCCCGTTATCTTTCCGTTCTGAATGAGGATGTTGTCTGGTACGGAGGAGAGTCCGAGCTTCTTGAAGAGCGTGCCGTCCACCATGTTGCCGTCGCAGACTGTGGGGCAAGAGATGTTGTTCTGCTCCATTGTCTTCTTGCAAGTCTCCACCGAGGGATCGAGACAGATGCTCACGATGAGCGGCTTTTCGGCTTTGTCCTGCTGGTTCTGCAAGAGCATACGCAGCATACTAAGGCTGTTAAAGTTCCACGATGCCCATGCCACAACCACGGCATTGGGGGCAGCAAGGAGCTGTTTGGAAGATATAAAGGAGCCGTCAATGGTGGATGTGCGGAACTGCGGGAGGTTGGAGCCGACGTTTATAATGGCTCTTCCGCTTATCATTCCCTGCAGACGATGGACGTAACCGTTGTCAGGCTGTGCCGCTTCGATACGCTTGAGAAGCTCGGCAGCAGTACGGAGGTCAGGACGGACATTGGCGATGAAGTAGCGACGGACGAGATACGGGCTGACAAGCGAGGCGGGATGGTCCTCCACGAACTGACGCGCATACTTGGCTTGCTCCAACGGCGAGGCGCTATGTATCTGCTCGCGGAAGGAGTTCATCAGTTCATTGTCCTTCGTTCCCTTCACGGTCATCTCCTTAAGGTGTGACGCGTCGCCCTTTATGTCCACCGACTTGCCGGGCTGCGCAAATACGGGCTGCTCGGTGAAGTTGGGGAAGACAATCATCAGAGTCTTCGGACTCGTACACTCCACGTTGTACGTGAAGCGTCCAGCCTGCACCTTTATGGTGTCGAGAGCCTTCTCGCCTCCCTCAAGACTGTAGACATAAAACTCGCCCTGATTGAGATTGAGCAAGCGGCCGTCTATCTTGAAGTGGTTGCCATCCGTACCGCACGACGCAAGAGCAGCGATGGCGGCTACGGCTATAAGGGTAAATAGGGCGTGTGTGATGGTCTTCATTTCGCTTTATTATATAAAAAGAAAGGACAAGCAGACAAGGGAGAGGCATTTCGCTTATCTCCTTGTCTGCTCGTCCTCTGTGTCTGTTATTGTTTTACTTTGCGGTTGTCCACAAGAGTGATGTCATTACTTGAGAAGCTGCAACTCGAGGTCGTTCTCAGCATACTGCTTGAGAGACGGATCCTTCTGGAGAGCCTCCTTGAGGTATGAAGAAGCAGCAAACTTGTTGCCACGGCGTGCAGCAACTACAGCGTGCAGATAGTCTGTCATAGCGTTAGGATTCTCCACGCGGTCGAGAGTCTTAGCAGCAGCGTCATAGTTCTTGTTGAGGAGCTGTGCGAGAGCTGCTGTGTTGCTGTTCACCTTAGCGAAAGCCTTCTCAGCCTGAGCGTAGTCGCCCTTAGCGATGGCGAGAGTACCGATGGCCTGGTTTACAGACTCTGAACCTGAAGACTTGGCGATGGCACGCTCTGCATCCTGTACGTTACCGTCGATGAGAGAGAGCAGACCGAGGTTGGCCTGAGCCTCAGGAGTGTTGGCACCGAGGCTTGCAGCCTTCTGCGCATACTCACGAGCCTTGGCTGTGTCACCCTTAGCGAGAGCGAGGGCAGCGAGGTTGTTGTAAGCGCGGTAGTCGTTAGGATATGTCTCTGCTGTCTTCTTGTAGATCTCCTCCTGCTTAGCTACCGGCTCGTCGAGTGTAGCAGAATAGAGAAGCTCGTCAGCGCTGAGCTTAGATGCGTCCTCGCTATACTGTGCCTTGATCTGCTCGTCTGAGCGACCGATTGTCTCATAGTTGATGATGAGACGTGAACGACGAAGCTCGGGGAGGATGCCGTCAGCGAGCTCACGGAAACCTGCTGACATGTTGCGGATCTGCTGCTCACGCTCCTGCGGATCCTCGTACATAGAGAGCACGCGGAGGATTACCTCCTTGTCCTGGAGGTTGCTGGCTGCAACGAGCTTCTGGAAGCCGTCCCAGTCCTGAGCTGTATAGTGAGCGTCGATGTCTGCATTCACCTTTGTCTGCTTCAGAGTGTTCTTAACATACTTCTCTGACTCATTCTTACGATTGCCGGCGAGCTTATCGTTAAACTTGACGCCACCTTCAGGTGAAGCGTAAGCCTGAATTTCTACGTTCTGTACGTTGAAGCCCTCACGGTCAGCATTGATCTTCTTGAGCATCTCCACGAACTCCTTCACTGAGTTGTTCTTGAGCTCGCTCTTGCGGATGTTAGCCTGATTGATGAGGAACTTGATGTTAGCCTCCTGCTTCTTCTCGTTAACGCGCTGGAATGTATCGGGAGCGATGCATCCGTTCTCAGAAGCGAGAGTCTTGCGGTAAAGCTCAGATGTAGCGATAACGCCGTTAGCCACCTTCACTGCAGGTACCTTCTGCTGCTTCTTGCCGATGCGAGCGTCGAAAGTAAGATACATCTCGCTCTTCTGCATTTCGGGAACATAATCGAAAGCAGTCTTCATGGTGTAGCGTCCGCCCACCTTGTATGATATGGTCTGGTCGTTGCCCATTACCTTCTCGCCCTGGAATGTGGCGCTCTGGCCCTTAGCCACCTGACCGTCTGCATAGCGCAGCTCCGGTGTTACGGTAACAACAGCCTTCTTCTTCATGTACTTCTCAGGGAAAGTACCGTTAATAGTAGCGGGCACCTGTCCTGCCTGTGTCTCCAGCGGATTAGGAACTACTGTGAAGTTGTCTGCTGACAGAGGTCCAAGCTTAGAGCACGATGTCATCAACAGCAAGGAAGCTGCTGAGAGGAATAATAAGTTCTTTTTCTGCATTGTTAAAATAATTGTTATAAATAAAGATATTATGTTGCAAATTACGTTCGTTGTGCAATATCACACTGCACAAGCTCTCATATATCATACAAAGTTAATGAAAGAAAAAGAGACAAGCGTCCTTTTCGCCGTTTTTTAAAGATTTTTTGATAAATAACGTCGTAAAGGAAAGAAATATAAGCAAACTTAGGAAAAAGATATGAAAAAATAAAGAAAAAGCAAACCGTAGGAATGCCCGCGACTCCCACGGTTTGCTTTTCCTAATTCATCATGGCACCATCACTTTCTTGCCGTTGGCAACGTACACTCCCTTATTGAGCGGGATGATGCGGCTGCCGTCCACAGTGCCGTGAAAGACGGTCTGTCCGGCAGCGTCCACTACGCTCAGCTCCTGCGGCGCTGCTGCCTTAGCGACGAGCTTGCCCTTGAGAGTGTCGAGTGTGAGAGCCTCGTCAGCCTTTGCCGTTGTAACGGCTGTGGTGCTCTTGAAGTAAGGCACGAAGCGGATGTCGCCGTCAACGAGGTTTGCAGGTACTGTGTACTCGCCGTTGGTGAACTGCGATGCCTTCACCGTCACTTCCTCCCACTGAAGGTTCTCGCATACCGTAGCAGGTCCTTCGAGGTTATATCCATGACGAATCTTCACATAATCGAACTCAAATCCGGGTGCAGGCGAAGCCTTGATGGTGAATGCCTTATTGAACGGAGTGGTCTGACCCGTCACGGCATTGCCGTTGGCGAGGAGGATGTCACCGTTCAGACCGCCACCGTTGGCCTCCGTGGCTCTGAAGAGATTTACGTTGTCGGCATGCACGTTGATGCGCACGTCTACGATGGCACCGCCGTTATTGGTTATCATATTGGAAGAGCTGGTGTTGCCACCCGGATCTACGCAGTCCCAGTCCACCTTATAACGCATACGATAGAAACCCGGATTGAGGTCTGCGGGGAGGTCGAATGCTGGCGGTGTGACCTGAGGCTCGCCGCTGACGTAATTGCCGGCACTGTTATAGTTCTTAAAGTATGAATATGCCATGAGGTCGCCCATGTCTGTTATGCCGCTGTCATCGTACGACACGTTGAACGCGCCGTCGTTGCCCTTGTCCAGATAAACGTATCCGCACATCCAACTGCCCTTCCATGTGAAGCTCGGCATGATTTCGTCACCAGGCTTTGCAAGCAGGCAGTTGTTCATCTTGTTGACGTAGAGCGTACCTGCAGACGACTGATTGACGCTGACGCTCTGCGCTCCGTGGCTGCTCGTAAGACCAATGGTGCTGAGATAACGGTCTGTGCGTGTGTGCTTGGTGTTGTCCTCATAGTTGATAGGATAAACCTTCGTTGAGAAGAACGGATCGCGCTGTGAGCTGAGAACGATGTTGTCCACATAAACGGCGTAGTCTTCCATGAGGTTGTGGGGAGAGTTGCGGTCTACAACGACGAGGAGGTTGTGGATGGTGATGCCGTTGGCGCCGGAGATGGGGAACACCACGTCCACCCACTTGCCAGCCTGCACCTTGCTGGACGGCGTGCTCCAGAACTGCTCCGTCTTCTTCGACTGCCATGGGCGGTCGTCGCGGTTGCCGAGTCCGATGAGCATCACATTGCCGTCCTTAGGCGAATACATCATCACGTGTACGTACTGCGTCTTCTTCGTCAAGGCGAACGGCTCCTTCAGCTCCACGAGGGCGCCGAACGTGTTGCTGCCGAAACGTGAGCGCTGCACACCGAGAATCTTCGACGATTCGTTAGGCGCGAATCCCAGCTGCTCGTCCTCTTGGTTGAGGAAATTGCTGACCACCTGACAGTTGCCCGTAAGCTTACCGGTGCGGAAAGGCGACTGCTCCCAGGTGTCGTATACGCCAACCGATGCGTATGAGTCGGCGTTCTCGAAGTCGCACAGAGTCTTGTCCTGCTGTGCTGCGATGGTCATCGGGAAGATTATTCCCGCCATGCATATATATTTCTTTAAGTTCATGATTTGTTAGCTTGATTGAGTTATGTAAGGATTAGTAGACAGAAAGGGTGTGGATAAGCGGACAAGCCTTGCTGTCGTTGATGGTGATGCGCACAGCCTTTGCCTTGTAGCCCGTGCCGTAGCTTGAAGCAGTCATGCCGTTAAGCGGAATGATGCGCTTGTAGCCGATGGTTGTGGTCTTGACGTTAGAGGCACGCTGCGTGAAGTTTACGCCGTCCTCGCTTGTCTCCACGGTGAAGCTCTTCACGCGCTGTCCGAGGCGGATATACTCCATGAGCGACACGTAACGCACGGTCTGCGCCTCATCCCATGTGAGTGTGATGGTGGCAGAGGTGGTGCCGTCGTTGGGTGCCCAATATGTGTCCTTCTCGCTGTCAATCATGTTCGTGGCCTCATAGTTGCGGTTTGCTCCAGCGTCGCGTGTCTCGCTCACCTTGATGTTTGCCTTCAGCGCAAGGTCGGTGCCGAGACGGTCTGTGAGCAGCTTGCCAAGCTCAGCCATACGGTTGACCGTTGCCTGCGGCAGTTCGCCGCTGCGGTCCGGCGGAAGGTTGAGGATGAGGGTGGCGTTGCGGCCTACTGTCTCCAGATACATCTGGAAAAGACGCTCGGCGGAGAGCACCTGCTCGTACGACTTCCAGAACCAACCGCCCGTGGTGGCCTTTGCGTCACTCTCGCCCGGATGCCATTTCCATCCGTTCTCGTCGCCGCTTTCAGCATCGCCCATAGCCCAGCTGGTCTCGCCGGCGTGACCTTCCTCGTTGCCAATCCAGCGTGCCTCGCCGCCTACGCCCCACATAACGGCGTCGGGGAGGAGGTTATGGATGGAGTCGCGGAGGTTGGGGATGTCATAATATGTCTGCGCGTCGTCGATGGTGCGCTTGGATGTGCTGGTCTTGCTGCCGTAGCCACCTGCATGGTCGCCACCCGTCGCACCGTCAAACCACATCTCAAACTGTTCGTTGCCATACTTGGCAAGCTCCACGCATTGCGGAAGGAACACCTTCTTGGCATAGTTGTCCGTATAGCCGCCCTTGCCGTCCGACTCGCCCCAGTACTTGCTCGACATGTCCCACGGCGAGATATAGAAGCCATACTTCATGCCCAACTGACGGGCAGCGTCAGCAAAGTCCTTAGGTACGTTGGTCTTCTTGGCATTCTCGCTGGAAGAGGAGGTTACGCAATGGTCGGTGGTGGCTGTAGGCCAGAGGCAGAAACCGTCATGGTGCTTCACCACGGCAATGCCGCCCTTCATACCAGCCGACTGTGCTGCCTTGAGCCACTGCATGGGATTGGGCACCTTGGTGGGCGCAAACGTCGACTCGTTCTCAAGTCCGCTACCCCACTCCTCACCGGTATATGTGTCCATACCGTAATGGAAGAATGCGTAAAACTCTGTTTCGTTCCACTTCACCTGACGCTCGCTCGGAACGGGAAAGACGGGAAGAGGCGTGTTGTCAGGATCGTTGAGCGACTGCTCGACAAGCTTAAACTGGCCCTGTGCTTGCGACGTGGCTGGCATCATAGCAGCCATGCACAAAGCAGAGAGCAATACTGTGATTTTCTTCATTGCTTTAGCTTTAGTAGAATATATATATAATTAAATTTAGATGTTCAGTAAAAAAAGGGATATAATGCAGATGCAAAGTTACTCATTTCTTTAGGATTAAGGCATTATCCAAGCAGTTTTTCCAGTTCGTTCTTATCCATATCCGTCATTGACGCAATAGTCTCAATATCCATTCCTTTAGCATACATTGTTTTTGCCACCATTGCTATTCCTTCCGCTCTTCCTGCCTCTATTCCCTCTTCTCTGCCTTCAGCACGACCCTCTGCACGGCCCTCTGCACGGCCTTCAGCTCTACCCTCTGCACGGCCCTCTGCACGGCCTTCTTCTTTAGCTGTATCCAATGAGTTCTTAATGTCGCGATATGCCTTGAGACTATCCTCGTATTCGCGCAACTCTGTAGGAGTGAAGCGGGCTATAGCCGCAGCATCAAACAGCTTGGTGAATATTTTTTCACGTAGAGACGCCGGGCGGTTGTCAAGGCGCGACAGATTCTTGAGCACGTACATCCACTTGTCAGACAACGACGTAAGCTCTTCATCGGTCTTGTCAAATCGTCCTACTTCTACATACTTAAACATCAGCTTGGCATTAAACACCTTATTGGTCTTCGTATCCATCAAAGCGATAGTATGGATTGTGTCCGAACTGTCGAAAGCCTCATCGCTCATCTTATAATTAAGCAAAGCAACAACATACACCTTCTTCAGACAGAAGTTCCAGTCTGAGCCTTTAGGAGCCTGTTCTCTGATAGGAAAGGTTGAATAGAAAAGCGAACGGTCTTTGAAGAATGTCTGATAGGCATTCTGCATCTCCACAATAAACTTCTCGCCTTTCTCGTTCTCACAATAAACATCAAATATGGCTTTGCGCTCTGCATACACATCACCCACATTCTCACTATTGAGATACTTCACGTCCTTTATCACCTCCTCACCATCAAAGAGTGAGTTGAGGAAGTTGATAAGCAACTCCTTATTGGGGTCTGTGCCGAAGATTCGCTTAAAGCCGAAATCAGTCAACAAACTGATATATCGTTCTTCTGATTGTCTCATAACTAATTGTATTATAGCGTTAGGCAAAGATACAGCAATAAATCAGAATATTCAAGATTTTACACAAAAAAAATACGGCACCACTCTCGTCGAGCAACGCCGTAAAGCCTATGTTTAACTAAAAATCCTTTTTCGTAATTGAATGAAGAATCTCACGAATCCTCATTGGTTACCTGTTAAACAATCGTTCAATTTACCTTAAACCTAATAACTAAAAACCTAAATCTATTACTACTAACCTAAACAATCTATTAACCTTTTGACACTGCAAAATTACTACCTTCTCGCCACCCTACAAAACATTTTCATTGAAAAGTTATACACTATACGCTTTTATTGATATATATCAATAGTATGTGTCCGAACACACAAAATATTTAAACAAAATTAAAGGTTTAGAACTTAGAATATGTAAGTTGAAAGGCGTTTTTGCTTACAGATAATAGGAAGGGAAGCGGACAGCATGCCGACAGACACAATATTTGCATTTCTAATGCTCAATACTCCTCGTTCAGCGCACTAAGAAATCCTTGGTGCGAAATTTCCGAGTTTTGAGCGTGCAGCGATAGTATGCTGATATATAGCTGATTATGCGTTTAAGAAAAGAAATGTGCAAAGAAAAACGAAGGAAAACAAGCACTATAGGGTTGCTATAGAGCCACTTTTACACTCCATCACAGCCTCTGTTGTCATACAAAAAAGCCTCCCTTGCCTTCCAACAGTGGCTGTATTGGTAAGCGTATCCGCGATGCTAGTATATACACGTCAAAAAAATATCGCTCAAGTTT
>ERZ894223.555-NODE-555-length-34779-cov-11.296510_pt1 | contig 34779 bp, 22 predicted proteins | sample MGYA00380293_ERZ894223 | MGnify/ENA primary metagenome ERZ894223 (study PRJEB32331, sample SAMN06328445) | human gut metagenome | biome: human gut microbiome; feature: stool | host: Homo sapiens | collected 2014-11-05 ...
GGAAGGTTAATTATTCATTTTTGAGCCAGTGTCCAGAAAACCGGGTACATATCAGGCGAGATGGGGCGTTTTGCCCCCGGTCTGCCCAAGATCAGTGATGGTCAGCAGCTTTTTGTGCTGAACGGCCTTGCCAAGCTAGCGAACAAGGGCAAAATGGCGATCATCCAGAACGGCTCTCCCCTGTTCAGCGGCGATGCTGGCAGCGGGCCCAGCAACATCCGGCAGTATATTCTGGAAAACGACTGGCTGGACTGCATTATCCAGCTTTCCACCGATATGTTCATGAACACCGGCATCTCCACCTACATCTGGGTGCTTAGCAAGGATAAGCCTGCCCACCGTGCAGGCAAGGTGCAGCTTATTGACGCCAGCCACTGCTTCGAGCCACGCCGCAAGAGCATCGGCACCAAGCGCAACGACATCACCGATGCCTGCCGGGAGCTGATCGTCACCGCCTACGGCGAGTTTGCCAACGGCAAGGTGTACGGCGACAAAAACGGCATCTACTGCGAGAGCAAGGTGTTCGAGAGCGTGGAGTTCGGCTACAACAAGATCGTGGTGGAGCGCCCCCAGCGGGACGAGGCAGGCAACGTTATCCTGAAGCGTGGCAAGCCTGTGCCGGACACCAGCCTGCGGGACACCGAAAACGTACCGCTGGTGCAGGATATTGACGCCTACTTTGCCCGGGAAGTTCTGCCCTACGCCCCCGACGCATGGATCGACCACAGCAAGACCAAGGTGGGCTACGAGATCCCCATGACCCGCTATTTCTACGAGTATCAGGCTCCGGAAGCCGTGGAGGGTATTGTAGCACGCATCACCGCACTGGAACAGGATATCTCCGCCGGGCTGGCAGAGCTGTTTCATAAGGAGGGCTGACCATGGCACGGAAAATGAAAGACAGCGGCATTGAATGGATCGGGGAGATCCCGGAGGGGTGGGAGATTCATCGCATCAAAACGCATTTCTCCATTATCTCTGGCAGCGGTTTCAAGCCCGAATTGCAAGGTCAATCCACTGGTGACTTTCCAGTTTGCAAAGCGAGCGACATTAGCAGTTCCGGGCACTATCTTCATACTTCAGCCAATTATATTACATCGGATATTGTTAAATCACAGCACTTTTCAATCATCCCAAAAGGCAGCATTCTCTTTGCCAAAATTGGTGAAGCTATGCGAAAGAATAATCGTTCTCTTTGCTCGCTTGATTGTTGTGTCGATAATAACTGTCAAGGTCTTGTACCCAAGAATATCTCTTCTGAGTTTTCATATTATCTCTTCACTTGTATCGACATGACATGGTTTGACAATGCGGGAACCATCCCATGTATTAACAATCAAAAATTATACGACTGTCGTATCCCATTTCCATCCTACGGTGAGCAAACACTTATCGCCAACCACTTAAATATCCAATGCGCCAAAATCAATGAAATGCTCTTCCACATTCGTTCCAGCATTGAGGAATACAAAAAGCTCAAGCAGACGGTTATTACGCAGGCTGTTACCAAAGGCGTGCGTGGTAAGCGGGAGATGAAGGATAGCGGGGTTGAGTGGATTGGGGAGATTCCGAAAGAGTGGAGCACTCCAAAAATCAAACGGTTGCATAACGGATTAACCGATGGAACTCACGGAACATTTAATCGCATCGATTCTGGTCACATTCTTCTCAGTTCAAAAAATGTGCGTGAATTTGGAATTCAACTCGGTGAAAATGAAAGCTTTATCTCTGAGGCTGATTATAATCTTATCACAGCAAATGGATTTCCACAGAAAGATGATGTGCTCTTGTGTTGTATCGGTGCATCCATCGGAAGATGTACGCTTTATGAATTTGAGGAAGCAATGGCTTTTCAAAGGAGTGTTATTTTCATTAGATGCAATAGTTTAATTCTCCCTCGCATGATGATGTATGATCTTCGTTCTAGCAACACCCTTTTGCAAGAACAGCTTTTAGTTAATCAGTCCGCACAAGCCGGCTTATATCAAGGACTTGTTAGCGAAATTTTTATATCTCTCCCACCTATAAGTGAGCAAAAAGAAATCATTGCCTATCTTGACGCCAAGTGCGCCGAGATTGACAGGTTGATTGCAAAGAAAGAGCAACTGGTAAAAGAGTTGGAAAGCTATAAGAAAAGTTTGATTTATGAGGTTGTAACGGGGAAACAGGAGGTGTAAACTCATGAAAGATAGTGAATCTCCAAGAAGCGGAATCCTAGATTGTGAAAATGGCTCTGCTTCATTTTATTGTAATGATTTCAACTTTTATATCATGAACAATTTTGTCAAACGAGAAGGTACTTACTATCCACAAGATACCTTTTCTCTAAAGACGGACAATCAGTTCATTCACGGATTGACACATGATGGACAAAGTATCGCTATCTTTGTCGGCGATACTAATACTTCTTCACTCACATCAGTTTTTGAGCTGCAAACATCCGCATATCTCGTTCAATGTTCTAATCGAACTGATTGTAATTGGGGCTCCTTTGATAGTATCGAATTTTGCGGTGGAGTATTAAATAATTTATTTTCCTATCGCAACATTTCAGTAACTTATATTCCTGGAGGCTATACCGTCAAAGATGATGACTATATGCTAAGCGATTCAATAGGCACACCCTACGGAAATATTGAAGTAGACATCGGTTGGTATACTGCTCATAATGTAAATCCGAAAGAACTTACAGCCAGTCAAAACACCGCCTATATGCGTTTCATTTTTGAAAAACCTCTTTCGCTGGAAGATATTTTCAAAAACATTGAAACTGCTCGTTCTCTCGTCAAATTCATGTCTTATAGAGATAATGTCGAATTTGATTCAATCAATCTTCAAAAGCGTTATATGCTAGATACTCCAGATGGGACAATTGAAGATTTTTATAATGATGCCCAAGTTTTCATTCGGAATAATTTTGCTCCATCTCAAAAGCGTCCTGTAGATTCAATTTGTTTTGATGACCTAGGTACCCATGTTTTTTCTCTGCTCCATATGCTTTACGAAGATAAATCTCATAATCCTCTTCATTTTCTCGAATTTCTTCCTAATTCAGATGAGGCTGCCAAATGGATTTCCAGTGAACATATTCGTGAAATTGCAACATTTATCGAATGTGAAACATATCAAAGCTCCCAAAAAAACGATTCAAAATCCAAAAAACTCTTTGACGATTCTGTAAGATTAAAAAATCTAATATCTAAATTCAAGCAAACTCTATACCAAGATGAATCTGAAAATGGCGCACTCCCTGAAAATGTTCATCAACTTTTAGAACGCAAACTCAATAGAATAGCTTTTCCTAGCAGAGATTCAGATTTTTGCTTATATGAAGCCTATAAAGACATTACCTATAATATCCTTCCTTATTGCAAAAAAATTTTAACAGCAAACGACACAAAAGAATTTCGCAAATATCGAAATGATGAGACTCACGGAAATTATGGATTGCTCAATTTCAATATCGGTATTACTGGGCTTTATTTAGTTGCAACTGGCTATTGTTCCATTTTGCACCGCGCTGGAGTTGATGATGCAACCTTGAAACAGTTATGTACTAAACATTTTTTATGTTGATAAAGGAGGTCTAACCATGCCCCTCAACACCACCGAAAAGCAGTTTGAATCGGACATTGCGGCGGCGCTGCTCTCCCCTGCCGGCGGCTACACCCGCAACGGGGATTGCTACGACCCCAAGCTGGGGCTGTTTGTGGATACCCTGATCCGCTTTATGCAAAAGACCCAGCCCAACGAGTGGGCATTTTTTGAAAAGCAGAACCCGGTAAACCCGGTGCGGAAGTTCTGCACGACCTTTAACAATGCCTGCGATGCGGACGGGCTGCTTTCGGTGCTGCGGTATGGGTTCAAGCACCGGGGACGGCGGTTCCGGGTGTGCTATTTTCAGCCGGAGTCCGCGCTGAACCAGAAGGACGCCCAGCGCTACGCCCAAAACGAGATCACCTGCAACCGGCAGTGGTTCTACTCCGACACCACCCACAACTCGGTGGACATGGTGCTGGCGGTAAACGGTATCCCGGTGTTCGCCTTTGAACTGAAGAACCAGTTCACCGGGCAGACTGTGGAGAACGCCAAGCAGCAGTGGATGCACGACCGGGACCCCCGGGAGGTGTGTTTCCAGTTCAACAAGCGCATTCTGGGCTACTTTTGCGTAGACCTGACCGAGGTGTGGATGGCCACCCGGCTGGCAGGCAAGGACACCCGCTTTCTGCCCTTCAATCAGGGCTCTAACGGTGCCGGACGGGACGGCGGCGCAGGCAACCCGCCCAACCCCAGCGGCTACCTTACCGCCTACCTCTGGGAAGAAGTGTTCCAGAAGGACAGCATGATGGACATCCTGCAAAAGTTTATGAGCCTGCAGGGTGGCAAGACCCTGATCTTTCCCCGGTATCATCAGCTGGACGTGGTGCGCAAGCTGGTGGCAGATGTGCGGCAGAAGGGTGCCGGGCAGCACTATCTCATCCAGCACAGCGCCGGGTCGGGCAAGTCCAACTCCATTGCTTGGACGGCGTACCGTCTGGCGTCCCTGTTCAATACCGAGAACAAGCCGGTGTTTGCCAGTGTCATTGTGGTGACTGACCGCACCGTGCTGGACGCACAGCTGCAGGAGACCATCTCCGGCTTCGATCATACGCTGGGTGCGGTGGAGGCCATCGGCGAGGACAAAAACTCCGGCGACCTGCGGGATGCCATCAACAACGGCGCACGCATCATCATTACCACGCTGCAAAAGTTCCCGGTCATCTATACTGAGGTGAACAAGACCGCCGGGAAGAACTATGCCGTTATCATCGACGAAGCGCACTCCTCCCAGACCGGCACCTCTGCTTTGAAGCTGAAAGCCGCCCTTGCCGACACTGAGGACGCGCTACGGGAATATGCCGAGCTGGAAGGCAAAGCGGAGGACGAGATCGACCCGGAGGATGCACTGGTGAAGGAACTGACCTCCCACGGGCGACACAAGAACCTGTCCTTCTTTGCCTTTACCGCCACCCCAAAAGCCGCCACGCTGGAACTGTTCGGCACCGAGTACCCGGACGGCAGCCACCACCCCTTCCACATTTACAGTATGCGGCAGGCCATCGAGGAAGGGTTCATTCTGGATGTGCTGCAAAACTACATGACCTATTCCACCTGCTTCAAGATCGCCAAGACCATCCCGGACAATCCCGACCTGCCTGCCAGCCGGGCGGCAAAGCTTATCCGCAAGTACGAGGAACTGCACCCCTACAACATCAGCCAGAAGGCAAAGATCATTGTAGAGACCTTCCGGGAGACCACCAGCCACAAGATCGGCGGGCGGGGCAAGATGATGGTAGTCACCTCCTCCCGATTGGCAGCGGTGCGGTACTTCCACGAGGTCAAGCGCTACATTGCGGAGCAAGGCTATGACGATGTGCAGATCTTAGCGGCGTTTTCCGGTGCCGTGCCGGACGGCGGCGTGGAGTACACGGAGCAGTCCCTGAACGTCCGCACCGACGGCAGCCACATTGCGGAAAGCCAGACCAAAAAGGAGTTCCACAACAACTTCAATGTGCTCATCGTAGCAGAAAAATACCAGACCGGCTTTGACGAACCGCTGCTCCACACCATGATCGTGGACAAAAAGCTGAAGGGCGTCAAGGCGGTGCAGACCCTCTCCCGCCTGAACCGTACCTGTCCCGGAAAAACCGACACCTTTGTGCTGGATTTTGTGAACGAGGCAGAGGACATCCGGGAGGCATTCCAACCGTTTTATCAGGAGACCCTTCTGGAGCAGGAGGTCAACACCGACCTCATTTACAAGACCCAGAGGGAATTGCGGAGCTTTGCCGTTTATTCCGATGCAGACGTGGAAGCCTTTGCCAAGGAGTATTTCCGCAGCACCAAGCAGGATAAAAACGCCGTGGGCCGCATGAGCAGCGTTCTGAAGCCCGTGGCAGACCGCTACAACCAGAAAACGCAGGCCGAGCGGTACCAGTTCCGCCGCCTGCTGCGCAGCCTTGTCAAGTGGTACGGCTACGTTTCACAGGTGGCGCGGATGTTCGATGAAGAGCTGCACAAGGAGAACGTATTCTGCGCTTACCTGCTCAAGCTGCTGCCGCCGGACGAGGTCTCTCCACTGGACTTGGAGGGCAAATTGCAGCTGGAGTATTACAAGCTGCAAAAGACCTTTGCCGGTGCTATTGAGCTGGAACACGCAAAGGGCGTCTACGAGCCGGTCACCCAGAAGGGCGCTCTCGGCCACGACCCCAAGGAGCCGCTGGACGAGATCATTTTGAAGATCAACGAGAAGTTCAAGGGTGAGTTCACCAATGCCGACCGGGTGCTGCTTACTGCCCTGCACGACCGTCTACTGGCTGACCCGAAGCTGGCAAAGCTGGCGCGCAGCTCCGACCCGCAGATCTTTACCGAGAGCATCTTCCCCAAGGCCTTTGACACCGCCGCACAGGACAGCTATCTTGAAGCGCAGGACACCTTCTCTTCCCTGTTTGAGGACACCAGCAAGTACAAGGCTATTATGTCGGCATTGGCAGAGTGGCTGTATGGGGAATTCCGCAAGAAGTAAAACAGTTTTCCCTTTTTATTTGCTTAAAACAGCCTGCATCCATCGGATGCAGTTCAAGGGTTTGGGTGTTCCCAACCAGTATTTTGCAGAGCAAAACGAGCAGATGTATATACGTCTGCATTGCTTGCGGGCGCTATGAAACCCCTCCATGTGCTTTCCAAATTTGAAAATCATTTTGCAATCAGGACCGTCCGTTTTCAAGTTCAACTTGAAGCGGACGGTTATTTTCTTTTAAAATTTTTGAGTTTTCAACCGCAGCAAGCAGGGCGAGTTGGTACCAACTCGCAATTTTTTGAATCTGTTTTTTACAAATCCGACTTCAAAAGCACTTGTTGGGCTTCGCCCAAACCCGATATTCAGCACAAAATTGCGCCGGCTGCACATTTCCGCTGATACCGAATAAGCAAATTTTCTTGGAGAAAAAATTGTTTCAGAAGAATCGGCGTTGATTCATCCAATATTACATCAAATCGGACCTGTTACTTCCGGTTTTTACTTGGGATTCTCCTAAAATCCACTGAAAACCGGAAGGAATGCTTCCTGAAAATTTCTGCTTCATTGTGATATGCTTTCTACAAGCCTTCATCGAACCTTGAGAACCGAATGACCGTCTGCATGAGATACCCGGCGATAACCTCGCAAGAGCGAGCCGGAAAACGCCGCTGGAAGGGGGCAGGAAATCCATGCAGAGAGAACGGCGTAAGAGCAATGATATTCTATTTCATTTCAGAAAGGATGGTTTGCCTATGACAAAACTGAACCAGCTTAAAATCGATCCAGAGTTCCAGAATCAAATCAACCCTCCGTCGTTTGAGGAAACCCACCAATTGGAAATGAACATCCTTAAAGAAGAATGTGTACTGAATCCGATCATCACGTGGAACGGCTATAAAGCCAAGCGGGATTCCAGTATCACAGATTCGTATTCTTCGCCTTCAAAGGGCAATGAGTTTATAACGACCTTCAAGCAAGACATTCAGGGGCATAAGAAAGGACTCAGCAAGGAAGAAAAACAGAATCTCAAGGATGCCGTCAAGAGCATCTATTCCCCTCGCCGTTTGGCAGATGGCGAAGCCATGATGTGCGAGATTCAGGGAGCGCAGGAGGATTTTGTCCGGCGGTGGGAAATGTGCTTTCGTGAATACCCGGATATTCTTACCGAACCGAAGAACAATGAGAAACTGCTGATTTTTATCGACCGTGCCAGTCGGTATCTTCAGACGGTAAAAGACCGTCTGGACAATGATAGAAATCAAAACTCTCAAACGGTCTAGCACTAATTCAGATGTAAAAATGGAGGTAAATTCCATTTCGGATTACTTGAAACCCAATATGCCACTGCCGCAATATCTGCCCTACCGCAGCCGGAAACCACTGATAGTCACCACCAACCTGGCGCTGGACGAACTGCGGCATCCACAGGATACCGCCCATGCCCGCATCTACGACCGTCTGCTGGAGGAAATGTACGTTCCAATTTCCTGCATTGGGGTCAGCTTACGGAAGGAGAACGCACAGGAAAAGCTGGAACGCTTAAAAATTTTAATCGGATAAATCAGAAACATTTCTGAAGGAATCCGCAGGACATCCTAAGTTCTGCTACAAGGAAATGGAGTTGCCTATTGAATAATTGCCATCGTACAGAAATCAGCCCTGCCCCTTCGGAATGCTCTACGCCCACGCTCGATGAATGGAGCGCATTCGCAACCTTTCTAGCCGATGTGATCGAGAAGTACGCACCGGTCTTGGGAATAGACAACGCCGTATCCTCAACCAACAACGAAAATCAACAAGATACGGTTGATGCCGCTCTTGCATCATGATATAATTTTCTTGTAATATTTGTCCCAACCCAGTGGCAAGGTCTCCCCTTCCACTGTACTACATACACGGAACGAGGTGCTTAAAATGAATCGTCCAGATGCCTCTCCTAAAAATTCCATCCTCATTTACACCACGGAAGATGGCCTGACCAAAATTGATACTACCTTTGACGGTGACACCGTCTGGCTTTCCATTGACCAGATGGCTGAGTTGTTCCAACGCGACAAATCCACAATTTCCCGTCACATCAAAAACATTTTTGCAGAGGGTGAGCTTGAACGAGATTCAGTTGTTGCAAAATTTGCAACAACTGCCGCAGACGGAAAGACCTATCAGGTCGAATTCTACAATCTTGACGTCATTATTTCTGTTGGTTATCGTGTCAAATCCAAACGAGGCACACAGTTCCGTATCTGGGCAACTGGCATCCTGAAGGAATATATGCGCAAGGGATTTGCGCTGGATGACGAACGCCTGAAAAATCTGGGCGGCGGTGGGTATTTCAAAGAGCTGTTAGAACGCATCCGTGACATCCGTGCTTCCGAAAAAGTGTTTTATCGTCAGGTTCTGGAAATCTATGCAACCAGCATTGACTACGACCCAAAAGCAGAAATCTCCGTCCAGTTCTTCAAAAAAGTCCAGAATAAAATTCATTATGCCATCCACGGTCAGACTGCCGCTGAGGTCATTTACAATCGTGCAGATGCCGAAAAGGAATTTATGGGTCTGACCACTTTTGCAGGAAACCAGCCCACTTTACGAGAAGCTACTATTGCCAAAAACTATCTGAACGAGAAAGAGCTTCGAGCCATGGGACAGCTTGTTTCCGGTTATCTGGACTTTGCAGAGCGTCAGGCAGAACGTGAACAGCCCATGACCATGCAGGATTGGGCAAACCACCTTGACCGCATTTTAACCATGAGCGGTGAGCAGCTTCTTGTTGGCAAGGGCAGTGTGACCCACAAGCAGGCAGTGGACAAGGCTACTACCGAATATCGGAAATACAAGACTAAAACCCTCAGCGATGTGGAGCAGGATTATCTGGATTCCATTAAGTTTTTGGAGCAGAAAGCAGGCAAGAAATAACTGTTTTGTGAGGTTTTTATGTCACAGGAAAAGACAAAGGTTTACACTTACACCTGTGTTTTCACGGCCATGCAGATCGATGGCTATTGGAAGCCCGCATGAAAGCCTATGCAGACTTCAACGACTACCAGATCGTCGGCGAATATGAGGATGCCGGCAAACTCAGGTGTCTTGGAGTATTCAGTGTAGGATTTAGATGTCAACAGAATACAGGCGCGAAAATAACCCTCCCGGCCATCATGGTAAGGAGGGTTTTGATTTTCATTCTATTCACTCATCCATAAATTCTGTTCCAGCAATCAATACACATAGTCTGTCCATTCTCTTCTGTGATAAATGTAGCTAGATATTCATTGCCACATCGAGGACAAGTATAAAAAATGTGATTTCCTGAATCCGCATAGGTATGCTGCTCCAGCACATCATAGTCCACACTTTCATCATAGATTGCGTCTGCATCAATTCTTTTCATGTGTATCCTCCACTGTCGTTACTTAAACACAGATATTTCATTTAAAAATTTTGCTGAAACAAAATATGGATTGCTGTCTGCCCCTACTTTTTCAATAAGAACCGCTTCTCCATCCTGCTCAAGCACTTTGAATTTATCACCCTTCGAAAATTGTAGCCCTTCGTCGCTTTTACAATCCCTATTAACGGCATGCTCTTTGGCTGTTTCCATCTTTTTTTCTTGATTATGCCTCTTTGCCCTTTTTATGATAGTCTTAACCGTTCCCTCTCCGGTACGTAAAACAACATAACCTGCACATGCTGTTGCAATCAGAAGATTTGCCGGCCCTCCGAATTTTTTAGACCACACTGTAATCATCTGGTACATTCCCAGATTGCTCAATTATCATCTCTCCCTTTCACCTATTAATCTTTGCATTAATCTCTGCTGCTATTTTCTTTAAATCCCCCTGTTGGAGAATTTGATTCATCCCCTCCAATTTGGACTTTTCTTCTGCAACTTCCTTCTGAAGTTGCTCAATCATTTCTGTTTTTCGTTGAAGTACTTGCTTGCTTGTAGTTATTTCCTTTTGAAAATACGATTTAATATCTTCCGCTGTAACCCTTCTGCTATCTTTATGGAAAGCACTTTTAACTAAGCCTCCCATCAAAACACTTATAGCCGCCGGAAAAAGTGCCGACACCGTCACTGTAGCAATGCCCTGCATAGCTGCTATTGCTGCCATTTCCGCATATTTAGGAGTACTTTTTAGAAAGTCTTGAAGACTTTCCGAAGATATGAGATTTCCAGCCTTCTTAGAGTTCTGAACTGCTTTTAATTTTCCAGACCGTATCCATCGCCTAACTGTTTCCGGATTCGTCTCCAGCATTTCTGCAATTTGCTTAACCGTATATTCTGACATTTTGCTAACCTCTCTTGTTCTTATTGTAGCATATATGCAGCATTAAGTCAACAACGTAGCATTATTTTATAGTAAAAATGCCGCCGGCGTATCATGTGAAATCATCACACGGTACACTGGCAGCTATACCTTATCCTCTATTCTTGTCACTTTTCACGCAGGCACATCAACACTTAGCCCAGACTTCAGTTCCACGGTATAGTGGTCATTCCAGACTGTGACTTGCCGGAGCCAACGTTTGACCAACTTTTCATCAAACTCGGTCAGCTCATTGCTCGGCTGTCCGATAAATTCCTGCCGTTCCTTGATGCGCTCCATCTGAGTCTATCGAAACCAACCAAACACTGCCAGTGCTGCTCAGGACCTCCCTCAAAATAATGGAAGTCCCGACAAATGATGTGCAGTGGCGGGAAAGTGCCGATAAATGAACAGGAGCGGAAAATTTACAACTATGTCCTCGAAAATCCATCCATCACGACTACCCAAGCTGCCACTTTATTGAATATCAAACAGCGCCGTGCGCGAAACATTTTAGTCAAGATGGTAGATGATCAGTGGCTGAATAAGGAAGACGCTTCTCGTAGCACTATTTATGTAATCAACCATGACCCTGTGTAATGTTGCTCTGTTCCCCAGAACGACCATAGTTCTGTTCTCCCCTACCCTTTTCATTGCATTGTTCCCAAGAACGAACCCGAAAAATGTACGATTATGGCGTCATTTTGCAGATATCGAGCCATTGTGAATGTGTCATTGCGCTTTCCAAGGGCGAGATTGACTCCTGAAAAGGAATACTTTAAGATGATATAAATTCAAACCACAGCTCGTTGGAGCGTTATGTTCTCCGCAAGCCGTGGTTTTCCCTCGCTCAAGCTGCCCAATAACAAAAAACGGTCGGAGTTACTCGTCAGGCAACTCCGACCGTTTTGTTTCTCTTCTTATTCCTCTTCGTCCCTGGCCCAGTGATAGGCGCAGCGGACGGCCTTATTCCAGCCCTTGATGCGCTTGGTGCGTTCCTCTTCCGAGATGGCCGGGCGGAACACGCGGTCCACCGACCAGTTGCGGGTGATGTCCTCGGCGGACTGCCAGTAGCCTACGGCGAGGCCGGCCAGATAGGCCGCGCCCAGCGCCGTCGTTTCCACGCAGCGGGGGCGCTTGACTTCGAGGTCGCTGATGTCGGCCATGGTCTGCATGAGGTAGTTATTAGCCGACGCGCCGCCGTCCACCCGGAGAGATTTCATGGCGATGCCGGAGTCCGCTGCCATGGCGCGGAGGACGTCGTTGACCTGATAGCAGATGCTGTCCAGCGTGGCGCGGATGATGTGGTACTTGTTGCAGCCCCGGGTGAGGCCCACGATGGTGCCGCGGGCGTACTGGTCCCAGTGGGGCGCGCCGAGGCCGGTGAAGGCCGGCACGACATAGCAGCCGTTGGTGTCCTTCACCTTCTGAGCCATATACTCGGAGTCGCGGGCCTCTTCCAGCAGGCGCAGCTCATCGCGGAGCCACTGGATGGCCGCACCGGCCACGAAAATAGAGCCTTCCAGCGCATAATTCACCCTGCCGTCGGGGCCGCAGGCGATGGTGGTGACAAGGCCGTTCCGGGATGTGACCGGCGTCTCACCGGTATTCATGAGCAAAAAGCCGCCGGTGCCGAAGGTGTTTTTCGCCTCGCCGGAGGCAAAGCAGGTCTGGCCAAAGAGGGCCGCCTGCTGGTCGCCTGCCGCACCGGCAATTTTTATCTCGCCGCCGAAGTGCATCGGGTCAGCGTACTCATAAAAGCCGCTGGACGGCACCGGCTTCGGGAGCATACATTTCGGGATGTTCAGCTCCTGCAGAATCTCGTCGTCCCATTCCAGCGTGTGGATGTTGAACATCATGGTGCGGCTGGCGTTGGTATAGTCGGTGACGTGCAGTTTTCCGCAGGTCAGCTTCCAGATGAGCCAGGTCTCCACGGTGCCGAAGAGCAGTTCTCCCCGCTCGGCCCTTTCGCGGGCACCGGGGATATGATCCAGTATCCACTTGAGCTTGGTGGCCGAGAAATAGGCGTCGATGATGAGGCCGGTCTTCTGCCGGAATTTCTCTGTCAGGCCCCGGGCTTTCAGCTCGTCGCAGTATTCGCTGGTACGGCGGCACTGCCAGACGATGGCGTGGCAGATGGGCTCCCCGGTCTCCTTGTCCCAGACGATGGTGGTCTCCCGCTGGTTGGTGATGCCGATGGCGGCGATGTCCTCGGCTCGGGCACCGACTTTGTTCATGGCCGAGAGGGCCACGCCCAGCTGGGTGGCCCAGATCTCATTGGCGTCATGCTCCACCCAGCCGGGTCTCGGGTAATACTGGGCAAATTCCTTCTGCGCGACGCTGCAGATCTCACCCGCTTTGTTGAACAGGATGCAGCGGTTCGAGGTGGTTCCGGCGTCCAGCGCCATGATGTACGACATAGGCTCTTTTCTCCTTTTCCTGCTCTGGTTTTATAGGGTCAGAACGCCAGCGCGGGGCTCACTTCATTCCGCCGCTGGGTCTGGACGACACAATCCTTGTCCGGCACGACGCCCGCCGCACCGAGGGTGGAAAAGACGGTCTGCAGCGCCAGCATAGGGGTGTTGTTCTCCTGCGAGAGGTGGCAGAGGGCAAACTTCTTGCAGCCCTCCTGGATGAGTTCCAGCAGCTTTGCCGCGCACTCATCGTTGGAGAGGTGGCCCCGGACCGACTCGATGCGGGCGCGCAGATAGTAGGGGTACGGCCCGCTGCGGAGCATGTGCAGGTCGTAGTTGCTCTCGAGGGCCACAAGGTCGCAGCCGGAGAGGGCTTCATGTACAGCAGGAGTCAGCACGCCGAGGTCGGTGGCGATGGTCATGGTCTTCTCGTCGGGGGTGTGGATGCGGTAGCCCACACAGGGGACGTCGTGGCTGGTGGGGAAAGCTTTGACCCCAAAGACACCGATGTCCTCTTCCCTGCCCGGCGTCAGGGCCGTCAGGTCGCAAGTGGCCGGGACAACGCCGTTTGCGTCCAGAAATTCCAGCGTTTCCTCTGCACCGTACACCGGCAGCGGATATTTTTTCAGGAAGATGGAAAGGCCCTTCACATGGTCGCTGTGCTCATGGGTGACAAGAATGCCGTCGCAGTCGGAGATGTTCAGCTCCAGCTCCTTGAGGGCTGCGCCGGTGGTGCGGACGCCTTTGCCCATATCCACGATGAGATACCGCTCCCCACAGCGCACGACGCTGCTGTTGCCGGAGGAACCGGAATAAAGAGAGATGAATTCAGACATGATAAACCTCAACAAATAAAACCCCTCCGTCTGCTGCGCAGTCATAAAAACGCAGGGACCCGACGGACTGCCAATGCATCCCCTCGACAGGGGAGGCGGCACGCCGCAGGCGTGACGGAGAGGTTTTTCTAATTACAGAGCCTGTTCCAGTGCAGCGGGCATCCGCTCCACCTTCCTGATGTCAGCACCGAGGCCGCGCAGCTTCTCCACGATGTTCTCGTAGCCGCGCTCGATATGGCCGATCTCCTCGATCTCGCTGGTGCCGTCAGCCATCAGGGCTGCAACGACCATCGCTGCACCGGCGCGCAGGTCGGAAGCGCGGAGCGGAGCGGGAGAAAGCTTCTCCACGCCCTCGAACACGGCCACCTGACCGTCCACCTGGACATTCGCGCCCATCTTGCGCAGCTCGTCCACATAGCGGAAGCGGTTGTCCCACACACTCTCGGTGACGGTGGAAGTCCCCTTTGCCACGCTGAGCAGAACGCCCATCAGGGGCTGCATATCGGTGGGGAAGCCCGGGTGGGGCATGGTGTTGATCTTGAGGGGCAGGATGTCGCCGGTGCGGCGAACCCGCACAGCGTCGTCAAACTCCTCCACCTCAATGCCCGCACGGCGGAGCTTTGCGGTGATAGGCTCGAGGTGCTTGGGGGTGACGTTCTTCACCAGCACATCGCCGCCGGTGGCCGCTGCAGCCACCATGTAGCTGCCGGCCTCGATCTGGTCGGGGATGATGCTGTAGGTGCAGCCGTGCATCTGCTCGACGCCGCGCACCTTGATGACATCGGTGCCTGCGCCGCGCACATCAGCGCCGCACATATTCAGGAAGTTGGCCAGATCGACCACATGGGGCTCCTTGGCACAGTTTTCCAGAATGGTCTGACCCTTGGCCATGACAGCGGAGAGCATCCCGTTCATGGTAGCGCCCACGCTCACCTTATCAAAGAAGATATGAGCGCCGTTCAGCTCGTCGGCGTGGACGGTGATCATGCCGTAGTCCACACTGTCCTCCGCGCCCAGAGCGCTGAACACCTTCAGGTGCTGGTCGATGGGGCGGGGGCCGAGGTTGCAGCCGCCGGGCATGGCCACCTGTGCCTTGCCGAAACGGGACAGCAGGGCGCCGAGGAAATAGTAGCTGGCGCGCATCTGGCGGGACAGGTCGTCGGGGACGTTGGTGCCGGTCAGATGGGTGGTGTCGATCTCGTAGGTGTTCTTGTTCAGCATCCGGACCTTTGCGCCCAGCACGCTGAGGATCTTGAGGCTCACCGCCACATCGCTGATGTCCGGCAGGTTCTCGATGACGCAGACGTCCGCTGCCAGAATGGTAGCGGGCAGGATGCCCACAGCCGCATTTTTCGCGCCGGAGATGATGACTTCGCCGTGCAGGGGCTTACCGCCCGTAATAACAAACTTTTCCAATTTTATGATCTCCTTGTCACAGTCCCGCTCCCCGCAGGCCCAAAAGGTCAGTTCAAGGTACGTTATTCCTTCTCGCTGTACAAAGCTCACAACCAGTTGACACAATTACAGCTACTTTATTATACACAACTTCCAGCAAAAAGCAAAGCCCCAATGCACGCTCGTCGATTATTTTCTGTTTTGCCCAGTTTCTTCTCTATTATCCTCGGGTTTTGTCTCTTATTTTTAGGAAAATTTTACATTTGCCGCTGCTTACCACACACTGTCGTCGCAGCGGGTCTCCTTGATCCAGCCCAGCTGATAGGCCCGGACCAGCTGTTTGAGGTCGTGGACCTTCTCCCGCAGGATCTCGCCCTCGTCCGTCTCCTCCACAAGGATGCGGTGGTTCTCCGTCTCGAGGATGTTCTTCTGGGAGAGGATGTCCAGATTCTCGTTCACGGCCTTTTCGGCGCTCTCGAAGGGCTGGTGGGTGCGCAGGGACATGGTGCGGCTGGAATAGACCAGCGTGTAGCCCGCGATGCCGGTCTTTTCGTGGTAGGCGCGGCAGAAACCGCCGTCGATGACCACGAGGCGTCCGCCGCCCTTGATGGGGCTCTCGCCCTTCTTCTCCTGCACGGGGACATGGCCGTTGACGATGTGGCTGGTGCCGGGCAGGCCGAACTCTGCGAGGATGCGGCGGCAGACGGCTTCCTCATTATACCATGTATAATAGGGGTCCTTCACCTCGGTGTGGGTGGAAGTGTCTTCGACATACAGCCGCTCGAAGGTGGTCATGGCGCTGCGGCCATACAGGGGCGACAGCTTGCCGCACCACAGATACCACAGGAAATCCTGTCCGCTCTGGCGGGCGGCGCTGCCCTCGGGGGCGAAGTAGCCCCGGCGGGCACGCTCGTCACAGTAGTCCATGAGGGCGCGGCCCGAGTAGGCGCGGCCCTCGAACCGCTCCACAGCGAAGCTGCCTTTCTTCGTCATCGGCACAGCGCCGTGGTAGAGCAGGTTGCCGTTCTCGATGTGGTAGACACTGCCCTTGGCGTACAGGAACTCGACGTGCTGCTGTAATTTCTCGCTCTGGCGGAAGGACTGCACCAGCTTTTGCAGCACCACCTTCTCGTCGCTGTTCAGTGCGGTGGGGTCGGCGGGGTCCACCGTCGGGAAAGACATATCCCGCATGGGGTACTCCCTGCCGTTCACCATGACGGTCCCCTTCTCCCAGTTGATGCGGCGCAGGAAGTCGCGGTCCTGCATCTTGAAATCCGGGTTGCGGTCGATGACCTGACACTCGAGCTTGAGCATCAGGATGGTGATGGCCTTATGCATGACGGCGCAGCGATGGAGCATACCGGGGGTGTAGGGGCCGCGGGCGGTGTCGGTGTGAGGCATCCAGATGGTCAAGTCGTCGTCGCCGTAGAACTGTTCGGCCATCCGCTGCAGGTGGCGGAGGTTGATGCCGTAGCAGTCCTCCACCATGCCGTGGTTGTGGTAAGCGAGGGTGGTCTTCAGCACCGTGCAGATGCAGATGGGACTGCCGGCCGCCGCACCCATCCAGACCACGTCGTGGTTGCCCCACTGGATGTCCACATCGTGGTGGCGCATCAGCAGGTCAAGGATGACGTCGGGGCGGGGGCCGCGGTCGAACAGGTCGCCCACGATGTGGAGCTTGTCCACGGCCAGACGCTTGATGAGCTCGCAGAGACGGACGATGAACTTATCGGCGCGGCCATTCTCGATGATGCTGCCGACGATCTGGCCGTAGTAGAGGTCTTTGTCGTGGTCCTCGAAGTGGGCGTGGAGCAGCTCATCCAGAATGTAACCGCAGCTGGACGGCAGGCAGGCCCGGACATGCTCCCGGGTGTGCTTGGAAGAGACGAGGCGGCAGATGTCGATGAGCCGCAGCAGCGTCTCACTGTACCACTGTTCCAGCGCTTCCTCGTCGGCGCAGCGCTCCTTGAGCTGGGGCAGCTTCTCGTTCGGATAATAGATCAGAGTCGCCAGCTCGGCCCGCGTCCCCTCCGGCACGGTATCCCCCAGCACAATGTCCACCTTTTCGCGGATGACGCCGGAAGCGGAGTTCAGGATATGTACGAACGCCTCGTTCTCGCCGTGCAGGTCGCTCATGAAGTGCTCGGTGCCTTTGGGCAGCTTGAGCAGTGCCTGTGTGCTGATGATCTCGCTGGCGGCCGCTGCCTGCGAGGGATAGTCCCGGGCCAGAAGGCTCAGATATTTCAGGTTGTCCCGGATCTCTTCGGTCTCTGTACGCATGGTGTCCTCCAGATCATGTAGTATTCTTGCATGACATGCAATATTCAATCTTAGTATACCACTTCCGGGGGCAAAAATGATATAATAGCCTCGGATAATTTAATATGATTCTTTCTCATAGGAGTTGGACAATATGTCTAAAAACATTTCCACAACGCCGCCTGTCTCCTGTGCCCTCTGCCCCCGCCGCTGCGGCGCAGACCGTGCCGCCGGGCAGACAGGCTTCTGCGGGGCGGGCGGCACCCTGAAAGCCGCCCGCGCGGCCCTGCACTTCTGGGAAGAGCCCTGCATCAGCGGCACCCGGGGCAGCGGCACCGTGTTTTTCTCGGGCTGCACCCTCAAGTGCTGCTTCTGCCAGAATTACCCCATCAGCGCCGAGGGTCTGGGCAAAGAGATCACGATAGAGCATCTGGCCGAAATTTTCCTCGGTCTGCAGAAGCAGGGCGCCCACAACATCAACCTCGTCACCCCCGGCCAGTGGCGGCCCTGGATCATCGCGGCGCTGGACATTGCCCGGGCCGAGGGGCTGCGTCTGCCCATCGTCTGCAACACCGGCGGCTACGAGACGGTGGAGAGCGTGGAGGCGTGGCGCGGCTATATCGACATCTGGCTGGCCGATTTGAAGTACGCCTCCTCTTCCCTCTCCGCCGAGCTTTCCTCTGCGCCGGACTACTTCGCCCAGGCCAGGCCCGCCATCGAGGCCATGATGGCGCAGGCGGGCCATCCGGTGTTTGACAGCGAGGGCATCTTACAGAAGGGCGTCATCCTGCGGCATCTGGCCCTGCCCGGCCACATCGACGACAGCTTTGCCGTCCTCGACCAGATGGCCGCATGGAACGAAGCCGATCCCGGCTGCTTCATCCCCAGTGTCATGAGCCAGTACACCCCCTTTTTCAAGGCCGCAGAGCACGGCATCGGGCGGCGCATCACCACCTACGAGTACCGCCGGGTGGTCAATCATGCCATGGATCTGGGGCTGACCGCCGGCTATATGCAGCAGAAGAGCAGCGCCCGGGAGGAATATACACCCAGCTTTGATTTGACGGGCATTTGACCCTCTCCGTCACCTTCGGTGACACTGCCCGGGTTGCGGCTCCCAGCGTCTGCTTCGCTGCCGCTCGCATCCTGCTGGCCGCGGCCCCAACAGCTCCTCCCTGTTTCCGCCACTGGCGGCGGTCGTCGCCGTTGCTCCCAGAGGGAGAGGCTTTAGCGAGGGTCAGCGCCCCATCTTGCCCTTCTTGAACTTCAGCGCCGCTGCGATGAAGCCCTTGAACAGGGGATGTGCGCGGTTGGGACGGCTCTTGAACTCGGGGTGGAACTGTGCGCCGAGGTGGAAGTCACGGCCCGGCAGCTCCACGGTCTCCACAAGGCGGCCGTCGGGGCTGGTGCCGGAGATGACCAGACCGGCGTCCTGCATCTCCTGACGGTAGTCGTTGTTGAACTCGTAGCGGTGGCGGTGGCGCTCCCAGATCTCGCTCTGGCCGTAGCACTCGGCCATCTTGGTGCCGGGCAGGACGGTGCAGGGGTACTTGCCCAGACGCATGGTGCCGCCCTTGGGGATGTTGCCCTGCTGGTCGGCCATCAGGTCGATGACGTTGTGATGACCCTCGGGGGTGAACTCGCTGGAGTTGGCGTCGGCGTAGCCCAGAACATGGCGGGCGAACTCCATGACCATGATCTGCATACCGAGGCAGATGCCGAAGTAGGGGACATCGTTCTCGCGGGCGTACTGTGCGGCCTGTATCATGCCTTCGATGCCGCGGTCGCCGAAGCCGCCGGGGACGATGATGCCGTCCACGTCCGCAAAGGCTTCCCTGCAGGCTGCCTGATCGGGCAGGTCCTCGCTCTCGACCCACTTGATCTCCACCTGGCTGTCGTTCTCGAAGCCGGCGTGGTAGAGGCTTTCCATGACGGACAGATAGGCGTCATGCAGCTTGACGTACTTGCCCACGAGGGCGATGGTGCAGGTCTTGCTGCGGGTGGCGATCCGGGCCAGCATCTCTTTCCACTCGGTGAGGTCGGCGGGGGGAACGTCCAGATGCAGCTGCTTGACCACCACGTCGTCGAGGCCGCCGGTGTGGAGCATCAGCGGACACTGGTAGAGGCTGGGCATGGTCAGGTTCTCGATGACGCACTCCGGCTTGACGTTGCAGAAGGTGCTGATCTTCCGGCGGATGTCGCTGCCCACGCTGCCGTCGGCGCGGAGGATGATGATGTCGGGGCTGACGCCCATGCCCTGCAGCTCCTTGACGGAGTGCTGTGCGGGCTTGGACTTGTACTCGTCGGAGCCGGAGATGTAAGGCACCAGCACCACATGGATGAAGCAGCAGTTCTCCTTGCCCTGCTCGAGGCCCACCTGACGGATGGCCTCGAGGAAGGGCTGGCTCTCGATGTCGCCGGTGGTGCCGCCGATCTCGGTAATGACCACATCGGCCTCGGTGGAAGAGGCCAGATTGTAGATATAGCTCTTGATCTCGTTGGTGATGTGGGGGATGATCTGGACGGTCTGGCCGAGGTAAGCGCCCTGACGCTCCTTGTTCAGCACGTTCCAGTAGACCTTGCCGGTGGTGAGGTTCGAATACTTGTTCAGGTTCTCGTCGATGAAGCGCTCGTAATGGCCGAGATCCAGGTCGGTCTCGGTGCCGTCGTCGGTGACGAAGACCTCGCCGTGCTGCAGGGGGCTCATGGTACCCGGGTCCACGTTCACGTAGGGGTCCAGCTTCTGGCTGGCCACCTTGAGGCCGCGGCACTTCAGCAGTCGGCCCAGAGAGGCGGCGGTGATGCCTTTGCCCAGACCGGAGACGACGCCGCCGGTCACGAAAATAAACTTTGCCATAATGGTTCTCCTCTAATTTACAGATATTCTTTGCCGTGAATAGCACGATAAGCAGATACTTTCCCTCAGTGGGGGCGCAATACGGATTATTGCGCGGGGTCGTAGGAGTCCAGTATCTCCTGCGCGACCTCGGCGCGGTCGCGCCGGGTGTCCATCGCTTTTTTCTCGATATAGCGGTGCGCCTCGGCCTCGGTCATATGGCCCAGCTCGATGAGGCAGCACTTGGCGCGGCTCACCAGCCGCACCTGCGCCAGCTTTTCCTGCATCCGCTGATTCTCCTGCCGCAAAAGCAGGAGGCGGTGGTTGCTGGCGGCGGCCATGTGGATGGCCTGCAAAAAGAAGGTGTTGGAGAAGGGCTTTGTGACCAGCAGAACGCCTTCTTCGCTCAGCGGGGTCAGAAGCTGCTCGGCGGCTGCGGCCTTGGCCAGAAATATCACACCGGCATCCGTTTTCTCCACGGCGTCGGCGCACAGCTCGTGGCCGAACTCATCCGGCAGCGGAGAGTTGACCACGATGAGCTCAAAGTCGGATTCCAGCATCCTCCGCCGCGCCTCCGCCGCACTTGGTACGATGATGGGCCGCGCATAGCCCAGCTCCGTCAGGCGTGCGGAGATATATTCGTTGGAGCTTGCGCCCGCGCTTACGATCAGGGCACGTCCCATTCGGCTCACTCCTTTCCTATGTCATTCTGCATCAGATGGCATTGAAGTAGTGGACGCGCTCATATTCGGCGGGGTCGGAGGCGTTCTTGAGCGCCTCGCAGCGGCGCAGAGCCTCGGCATAGTAGCGGCGGCTCAGCTCGTCGGGCAGGAATTTGTGAAGGAACTCGCTGTTCTTGGCCACTTCGACGGCCTCTTCCAGCGAGGCGGGCAGGGTCTCGAGGTCGAGACCGGCGGCTTCGTCCGGGATGAAGAGGTTGCGGTTGACAGGGGCAGACAGCTCCATCCGGTTCTCGATGCCGTCGAGGCCTGCTGCCAGCACGAGGCCGATGGCGAGGTAGGGGTTGCAGGCGGGGTCGGGGCTGCGCAGCTCCATCCGGCAGTTGTCGCCCTTCACCTGCGGGATGCGGACCAGCTGGCTGCGGTTCTGGCGGCTCCAGCTCACGTAGCGGGGAGCCTCGTCGCAGCCGAAGCGGAGGTAGCTGTTGGGCAGGGGATTCGTGAAGGCCGTCAGCTCCCGGCTGTGGCGGAGGATGCCCGCCATGAAGCTGCCGGGGATGCTGTCGGGGGCGATGTCGCCCTCAAAGAGGTTCTTGCCGTCCATGGTCAGCGAGAGGTTGATGTGGAGGCCGCTGCCGGCCTGGTCGGGCAGGGGCTTCGGCAGGAAGCTGGAGTGGAAGCCGTTGCTGGCCGCCACGGCCCGGACGATCTGCTTGAACAGGAAGATGTTGTCGGCGGTCTTGAGGGGGCCGGCGTAGTGGAAGTCAATTTCATTCTGGCCGTGGCCGTTCTCGTGGTGGCTGTGCTGGGGGGCGAGGCCCATCTGCTCCATGGTCAGGCAGATGTCCCGGCGGATGTTCTCTCCTGCGTCCAGCGGCGCTACGTCGAAATAGCCGCCTGCGTCGATGGGGATGCGGGTGGGACGGCCCCGGTCGTCGTTCTCGAAGAGATAGAACTCGCACTCGGTGCCGACGTTGCAGCGCAGGCCCAGCTGCTTGAACCGGCGGTTGATGTCCCGCAGGAAGCCGCGGCAGTTGCCGCCGAAGGGGGTGTTGTCCGGCTTTTCCACGTCGCAGAAGAACTGCATCACCCGGCCCTCAGCTGTGCGCCAGGGCAGGATGGTCATGGTGGACAGGTCGGGCCGGAGGAGCAGGTCGCTCTCCTCCACGTGCATGAAGCCCGCGATGGCGCTGCCGTCGAAGCAGACGCCATCTTCCAGCGCCTTGGGAAGGTCGCTTGCCAGCACGGCGATGTTCTTCTGGAAGCCGAAGATGTCACAGAACGCGAAGCGGACAAATTTTACGTTGTTGTCCTCGACGAAATCGAGGATGTCCTGCTGTGTCGTATAACTCATAGGTGTGTGTCCTCTGAAAAGTATGTCTTCTTAAAAAACGCCTAAAGGCCTGCCTCTGTACAGAGGCAGGTCTTCAGGCTGGTGTAAGAAATAGGAAAAGGAGAATGGCTCAGATAAGCGCCTCAGCCGGCGGTGCTTTATTCTACGCTGGTATGTGAAGATCAGACGTAGTAGAGCATCTTGCTGTAGCTGGGCAGAGGCCAGTAGTCCTCGCCGCAGATGGTCTCGGCGTCGTCGGCGGCGGCGCGGAGGGCGTCCATCTTGGGCAGAACGTCGTCGTGGAAGGCGACGGCCTTTGCGCTCTCGTCGGAGAGGGCCTTTGCGGCATCGACGGCGGCCTGCAGCTCGTCCACAGCGTCGCTCATGGCGTCGGCGTCGGCGGACAGGCGGGTCAGTGCCTTCGTCTCACTGCGGACGCTCAGGTTCTCGCTGACGGCCAGCTTGGAGGCGGCGGTGTTGGCGACCTCACTCATGTAGGCGTTGACGGCGGGCAGCAGCTGCTTGCGGGCCATCTCCAGCATGGTCAGGGCCTCGATGTTGATGATCTTGGAGTAGTGCTCCATCTCAACTTCGTAGCGGCTCTCCATCTCGACCTTGGTCAGGACGCCGAAGTCCTCCATCAGGGCGATGTTCTTCGGCTCGATGAGGGCGGGCAGAGCGGCGGGGGTGTTCTTCTTGTTGGGCAGACCGCGCTTTGCAGCTTCCTCTTCCCACTCGGCAGTGTAGCCGTTGCCGTTGAAGATGACGCGGCGGTGGTCGCGGATGGTGCGCTTGACGAGGGCGATGGCGGCGCTGGTAAAGTCGTCGGCCTTCTCCAGCTCGTCAGCGTAGCCCTTCAGCTCCTTGGCGACGGCGGTGTTCAGGATGGTGTTGCAGTCGCTCAGGTTCTCGGCGGAGCCGGGCATACGGAACTCGAACTTGTTGCCGGTGAAGGCAAAGGGAGAAGTACGGTTGCGGTCGGTGGTGTCCTTGCTGAACTTGGGCAGGACATCGACGCCGAGGTCCATCTTCATCTTGACGGGGCCGGCGTAGGGAGAATCGGAAGCGATGGCGTCGATGACGGCTTCCAGCTCTTCGCCCACGAAGATGGAGATGATGGCCGGAGGTGCCTCGTTGGCGCCCAGACGGTGGTCGTTGCCGGGGGTGGCGACGGAGGTACGGAGCAGGTCGGCGTACTCATCGACAGCCTTGATGACGGCGGCCAGGAAGACCAGGAACTGCAGGTTCTCCATGGGGGTGTCGCCCGGGTCCAGCAGGTTCTCGTGGGTGGTGGACATGGACCAGTTGTTGTGCTTGCCGCTGCCGTTGACGCCCTCGAAAGGCTTCTCGTGCTGCAGGCAGACGAGACCGTACTTGGGGGCCAGCTTCTTCATCATCTCCATCGTCAGCAGGTTGTGGTCGATGGCGACATTGGTGGTGTCGAAGATGGGGGCCAGCTCATGCTGGCAGGGAGCTACCTCGTTGTGCTTGGTCTTGGCGGGGACGCCCAGCTTCCACAGCTCTTCGTCCAGCTCTTTCATGAAAGCGGAGACCTCGGGGCGGATGACGCCGAAGTAGTGCTCTTCCAGCTCCTGACCCTTGGCGGACGGTGCGCCGAAGAGGGTGCGGCCGGTGAGGATGAGGTCCTGACGGGCCTCGTAGTCTTCCTTCTTAATAAGGAAGTACTCCTGCTCGGGGCCGACGGTGGTGGAGACGTAATCCACGTCCTTGCCGAAGAGCTTCAGGACGCGGACGGCCTGATTGGACAGCGCGTTCATGGAGCGCAGCAGGGGAGTCTTCTTGTCCAGCGCCTCGCCGGTGTAGCTGACGAATGCGGTGGGGATGCAGAGAACGTCGTCCTTCACAAAAGCGAAGCTGGTGGGGTCCCATGCGGTGTAGCCGCGGGCCTCACAGGTGGCGCGCAGGCCGCCGGAGGGGAAGGAAGAGGCGTCGGGCTCGCCGCGCACCAGCTCCTTGCCGTTGAACTCCATGATGGCGGTGCCGTCGCCCACGGGGGAGACGAAGCCGTCATGCTTCTCGCTGGTAATGCCGGTCAGCGGCTGGAACCAGTGGGTGTAGTGGGTGGCACCCAGCTCCATAGCCCAGCGCTTCATGACGCTGGCCACGACGTTTGCCACCTCGATGTCCAGAGGTGCGCCCTTGTGCAGGGTCTTCTCGAGGCTCTTGTAGGTAGCGCTGGGGAGGCGCTCCTTCATGACGTGCTCGTTGAACACCTTGCTGCCGTAGATCTCCATAACATTTGCTGCCATAAATCCTACTCCTTACTTGAATTGAAATACTTCAGCTGGTCGCGGATTTTCACGCGGAAAGAGGCGGGCTCTCCCGCGAAATATCGGGTTAAACGAAACGACGCTGCGAGTCAGGAGGTGACTCACAGCGTCGTTGCTGTCTATGCGATGATTATAGCCGAACGGGGCGAAAAACGCAATAGACAGATTTGACGATTCTGCACAAACTGACTCCCGATTTTTTGGAGCATTGCGCGGATGGTATGACTATTGCGGGCAAAGGCTCCCCCTTTGGGGGAGCTGTCACCGGAGGTGACTGAGAGGGCAAGGACGCTGACAGAGAAATACGGACGTATCGATAACATCACTCTGACAAAGGGTCTGCTCATCGCTGTGCGGAGACTCTATCGTACCGGGCTTGCCCTCTCCGTCATTGCTTCGCAATGCCACCTCTCCCAAAGGGAGAGGCTTCAGATGACCTGAAACAGGAAAAACTTCAGATAGTTCGTCTCCGGCACGCCCCAGAGGATGGGGTGGTCGGGGGCCTGCTGGCGCACTTCGATCTGGCGCAGCTGGCGGTGAGCGTCCTTCGCGGCGGAGCGCAGCATCCTGATGAACAGCTCCTCGGTGGCGAAGTGAGAGCAGCTTGCCGTGGCGAGGTAGCCGCCCCGGGGCAGGAGCTTCATGGCCCGGTAGTTGATCTCCTTGTAGCCCCGCATGGCGTTTTCCACCGTGCGGCGGGCCTTGGTGAAAGCCGGCGGGTCGAGGATGATGAAATCGTAGGGGTGGCCTTCTTTTTCGAGGCGGGGCAGCAGCTCGAAGGTATCCTCGCAGAGGAAGTCCATGTTGGTCAGGCCGTTGCGCTCCGCGTTCCACTGGGCCATGGCGATGGCGTCAGCGCTGATGTCCGCTGCCGTGACCCGGGCTGCGCCGCCGCTGGCTGCGTTGAGGGCAAAGCTGCCGGTGTGGGTGAAGCAGTCCAGCACGGTGTGGCCGGCGGCGAGGCGGGCTACTGCCCGGCGGTTGTACTTCTGGTCGAGGAAGAAGCCGGTCTTCTGGCCGTTCTCGAAATCGACGTGGTAGTAGACGCCGTTCTCGCAGATCTCGGTCTGGGTGGAGGCGGGATGGATCTCACCCGGCAGCTCGAACCAGCCCTTGCTCTGCTCGAGGCCCTCTTTGGCCCGCAGGGCCTCGTCGTTCCGCTCGTAGATGCCGTCGATGGTCTGGCCGTCGGCCCGCAGCACTTCGGCGAGGAGGGGGAAGAGGACAGGCTTCAGCTTCTCCATGCCGACGCTGAGGGTCTGGGTGACGAGGATGTTGTTGAAGCGGTCCACGGTCAGGCCGGGGAACTGGTCGGCCTCGCCGAAGATGACCCGGCAGGCCGAGAGGTCGGCAGGCTCGAGGACGGTCTTGCGGTAGGCCCAGGCGTACTCGACGCGGCGGCGCCAGAAGCTGGCGTCGAAGGTGTCGTTGGCGTTGCGGGAGATGAGGCGGACGCGGATCTTGCTCTTGAGAGAGACGAAGCCGGTGCCGAGGTAAGCGTCCTTCGGGCTCACCACGTCGGCGAGGGTGCCGTTCTCAGGCTCTGCCTCCGGGAACTCGAGGATGTCGTTCTCGTATACCCACGGATGCCCGCCCAAGAGGCTGGCCTCGGCTTTTTTGTTTACTTTATAAATAGGATAGCTGCGTTCTGATTTCATGGTTGCTCCTTTTAGAAAGAATGCTGGCCCGGCAGAAGCCCTCTCAGGCGCTTCGCGCCAGCTCCCCCAGAGGGGGAGCCTCTGGCGTGTCGGACGGGCCAACGCTGGACGAATAAAGTACGATGTATCGGAAACAGTAGTGCTCCGCTGTCTGGATTCACGGCAGCTTGACAAGGTGCGCTTGTTCAGAAGCTGCTGCCCTCTGTAGCAAGGCCCGCCCTTTTGCGCTCTATTGGGCTTTTGGCGTCCAGCTCAGAGTGGACCGGCCCGCCAGTGGCTCCCCCCTTGGGGGAGCTGGCGAGCGAATGCGAGACTGAGAGGGCTAACTCGCCATTTATAATACCATAAAAATATGTTAGAATAAATACAAAAACCACCGAAAGGAAGGAAAACGTCATGGAGATCGAGCGCAAGTGGATGGTAAACGGCTGGCCGGAGGGGCTGCCGCTGAAAGAGGAGTTTGCCATGCGGCAGGGCTACATCAGCGTGCGGCCCACCGTCCGCATCCGGGAAGAGGCCCTGACGGGCGGCAAGACCCACTACGTCCTCTGCTTCAAGTCGGGCAGCGGGCTGGCGAGGGAAGAGATCGAGCGGGACATCGACCCCGAACTTTTCAATGACCTCGGGACCAAGATCATCGGCAGGCCCCTCATCCCGAAGCTCCGCCGCAGCTACCTGCTGCCGGACGGTGCGGTGCTGGAAGTGAATCATGTGGACGAGGGCCAGCCCACGGAGTTCTGGTACGCCGAGGTGGAGTACCCCACGGTAGAGGCAGCCCGCAGCTGGCAGCCTGCCGCCGTGGGCCTCGCGGACTACCTCAGCGACGAAGTCACCGACCAGCCCGGCCAGAGCATGGGGGCCTATTGGGAGCAGACTCGGGGTGGAACCGACGAAAGTTGTGGAAAAACCTTGAAGATTATGATATGATGGTCGTATCACTCATACTGCGGCCCCGGACGGGCCGGGAAAGAAGGAAACAACTACGAAACGACCCAAATTCACGCTGTCTGTGCAGTACAATTCGCCGGTCATCCTGACATTTTTCCTCCTCTCACTGGGGGTGCTGTTCCTGGGCCAGTACACCGGCGGCTGGGCGACCACCCATCTGTTCAGCGTCTACCGTTCTTCGCTGAAAGACCCGCTGTTTTACATCCGGCTCTTCGGCCATGTGCTGGGCCACGGCAGCTGGGACCATTTCCTGAACAATATGCTGCTTCTCCTCGTCGTCGGCCCGCCGATGGAGGAAAAGTACGGCAGCCTGCCCCTGCTCAAAGGCATCCTGCTCACGGCCCTCATCTCGGGCATTCTGCAGTGTGCGTTGTTCCCCCGCACGGCGCTGTTGGGCGCGTCGGGCATCGTCTTCATGCTCATCATGCTGGCATCCCTGTCCGGCTTCTCGGGCGGCATCCCCGTCACCATGCTGCTGGTGGCGGCGCTCTATCTGGGCCAGCAGATCTATGACATCATCTTTGTGCGGGACAACGTGGCCAACTTCATGCACATCGTCGGCGGCGTCTGCGGCACAGTGTTCGGCTACGTCAATGCGGGGCCGCGCAGGAAACGGAAACACTAGCCCTCTCAGGCGCGATGACGGAGAGGGCGGCTAAGAACAAGCAAATTTTATCATTCGTGTGGTTTTGCCGCTTGCTTTTTGATGGGCAGCGCTCTATTATATCATTTGTACAAATATTTCCCTTCGAAATTTCACAAAATCACCAAATGTAGTTTATCGGACGGAGGTTGTTTATGAGACGACTGCGCAGCCCATCCCCGGGGATGAAACTGCAAAAGAATCACGACAAAGGAGGACGGACGCTTTGAACGAACACGAAAAACCACAGATAGACTTCATGCACAAGCTTGCGCGCCAGATTGTGGAACGCCGCAACCTTGTGTTCCTGTTTGTCATTCTGGCTGCCATCTTCACGGTGTTCTCGGTGCGGTGGGTCAAGGTCGAGACCGACATGACCACCTACCTGCCCAAGACCTCGGAGACCCGCATGGGCCTCGACATCATGGATGAGCAGTTCACGACCTACGGCTCTGCCGATGTCATGGTGGCCAACATCACGCCCGCTGAGGCCGATGAGCTTTCCGACCGGCTCGCCGAGCTCAAGGGCGTCCAGATGCTGGACTACGACGACACCACCGACCATTATAATAAGGACGCGGTGTCGGCCCTTTACTCCATCACCTTCGACTACCCCGAGGACGATGACCAGTGCCTCGAGGCCCTTGACCGGGTGAAGGAATACCTCGCCGACTACGACATCTACGTCTCCACCTCGCTGGGCAACACCCAGCAGGAGACCATTGATGCCGAGGTACGGGTCATCATGGTGTACGTTGCCGTCATCATCGTCATCGTCCTGCTCCTGACGTCCCAGACCTACGCCGAGGTGCCTGTCCTCATCCTCACCTTCGTGGTGGGCATGATCCTGAACATGGGTACAAACTTCATGCTCGGCACCATCTCCTTCGTGTCCAACTCGGTCACGAACATCCTGCAGCTGGCGCTGTCGCTGGACTACGCCATCATCTTCTGCAACCACTTCAAGGAAGAATACCAGACCATGCCTCTGAAGGAGGCCGTCATCGAGTCCCTGAGCAAGAGCATCCCCGAGATCAGCTCCAGCTCCCTGACCACTGTCGGCGGCCTTGTGGCGATGCTGTTCATGCAGTTCCGCATCGGCTCCGATATGGCCGTCTGCCTCATCAAGTCCATCCTCTTTGCGATGCTCTCGGTGTTCGTGGTCATGCCCGGCCTGCTGATGCTCTTCGGACCCTACATGGATAAGACCAGGCACAGGAACTTCGTGCCGGAGATCCCCTTCGTGGGCCGCTTTGCATGGCGCACCCGCAAGGTCATCCCTGTCATCTTCCTGGTGGTCATCCTCATCGGTTACCACTTCTCGAACCTTTGTCCCTACGCCTACGGCTACGATGTCATCAAGGTGCCGAAGATGAACGAATCCCTCATCGCGGACCAGATGATCGAAGAAAACTTCACCAAGTCGAACCTCGTGGCCCTCGTCTACCCCAAGAACGACGATTACAGCATTGAGAAAAAGATGCTGGAGGAGCTGGAAAGCTATGATGAAATAGACTCCACCAAGGGTCTGTCCAACATCGAGGCCCAGGACGGCTATATGCTGGAAGACAAGCTCACCGCCCGCCAGTTCTCCGAGATGGCCGACCTGGACTACGAGGCCGCCCAGATGATCTACACCGCCTACGCCATCGAGAACGAGGAGTACGGCCAGGTCATCGGCAACTTCGCCTCCTATAAAGTGCCGCTCGTGGATATGTTCCTCTACGTCTGCGACGAGGCCGACACCGGCATCGTCTCCCTCTCTCAGGAAGACCTGGACGACCTCCACGACGCCCGCGACCAGATGGAGAGCGCACTGGCCCAGCTGCAGGGCGACGACTACAACCGCGTCCTCATCTACCTGAGCCCCTCTCTGGAATCCGGCCAGACTACTTATGAGTTCACCGACACCATCCGCTCCATCGCCCGGAAGTATTACCCGGACGGCGAGCTCTACATGGCCGGTGACGCCACCAACGAGTACGATTTCCAGAAGTCCTTCGCTGTCGATAATGTCGTCGTCAACGTCGTGTCCATCTTTATCGTCCTGCTGGTGCTGCTGTTCACCTTCCAGTCCGTCGGTATGCCCATCCTGCTCATCGTGGTCATCCAGGGCGCTATCTGGATCAACTTCTCGTTCCCGTATTTCATGGGGACCAACCTCTACTTCATGGGCTACCTCATCGTCAGCTCCATCCAGATGGGCGCGAACATCGACTACGCGATCGTCATCGCTACCCGTTTCAACGAGCTGAAGGATAAGATGGAGCACAAGCAGGCCATGATAGAGACCATCAACTTCGCGTTCCCGACCATCCTGACTTCCGGCACCATCATGACCGTGTCCGGCCTCCTCATCGGTCGGATGACTTCCGACGCCTGCATCGTGGGCATCGGCCAGTGCCTGGGCCGCGGCACCATCATCTCCATCCTCCTCGTCCTCTTCGTCCTGCCCCAGATCCTGCTCATCGGCACCCGCATCGTGGACCGTACCTCCTTTGCCGTGCCGAAGCTGGTGGCCCGCAGCAGCGGCAAGGGCCGTATGCGGGTCAACGGCATCGTGCAGGGCGAGATCCACGGCTCTGTGGCCGGTACGATGAACGCCATCGTGGACGGCGACGTCCAGCTGACCGTCATCTCGGGCAACGTCTCTCAGGAACTGGACGACAACGAAAAACAGGAGGTGCAGAATGAAGACCAGTAACCATCTGCTGCGCCGCCTGACGGCTGCGCTTCTGGCCGCTGTGCTGGCGCTGAGCATCGCACTGCCGGTGTTCGCGTCCGACGACGGCGATACCATTTACATCAACAGCATCTCGGACCTGCTCTCGCTGGCCAGGAACTGTGCCTACGACCAGTGGTCGGTGGGCAAGACGGTTATTTTACAGAAAGACCTCTCCCTCGAGGGGATGCTGTGGGAGCCCATCCCGTCCTTCAGCGGACAGTTCAAGGGCAATGGCCACACCATCTCGGACCTGACCATTACGGGCCAGTATTCCCCGGCGGGCCTCTTCGGCATCGTGGAGGAACAGGGCTCCATCGAGTCCCTGAGCGTCCGCGGTGTCGTGTCTGTCTCTGACTCTGCCGACACCACCACCGGCGGCATCGTAGGCATCAACCACGGCACCCTCATCAGCTGCCAGTTCACCGGCGTCGTCACCGGCGACAGCGAGGTGGGCGGCATCGTGGGCCGCAACGAGTCCGAAGGCACCATCGACCACAGCACGGCCCGCGCCATCGTCACCGGCAAATCTTCCACCGGCGGCATCGCAGGCTATAACCTCGGCGCCATCACCGGCTGCACCAATGTGGGCAGCATCAACACCGAATATCCGGAAGCCTCTCTCGACACCGACGGCTTCACCGCCAAGATGGTGGACTACATCAACAACAAGATGGCCGCCGCCGATGACGACGCCACCAATTCCGTCACCAACGTCGCCACCGACACCGGCGGCATCGCAGGCCGCTCCTCCGGCATGATCCTGACCAGCGTCAACACCGGCACCATCGGCTACGAGCATGTTGGCTACAATGTGGGCGGCATCGTGGGCCGCACCGACGGCCTCGTATCCGGCTGCGTCAATCAGGGCCGTGTTCTGGGCCGCAAGGACGTGGGCGGCATCGCCGGTCAGGCGGAGCCCTATCGCGAACTCGACCTCTCCAAGGACACCATCAGGCGTCTCCGTTCGGAGCTGGAGGTTCTGCGCGGCCTTGTCGATGACACCACCGGCGTCGTCGAGAACTCCACCACCAGCATCTCCAACTCCTTCAGCGCCATGACCAGCCAGATGGACACCGCCATTGCAGCGGCCCGTCAGCTGGACGACCAGGCCAGCGACTACGGCGACGAGGTGGCCGACGAGATCGACCGCGCCTCCACTCTGCTGGCCGATACCCTCACCAAACTCGAACCCGTCATGGACACCGGCGAGGATGCCATGACCAAGCTGACCGACGCCACCGGAAACCTCAAGTGGGCCATGCGCGAGATGGCCGCTGAGATGCTGATGGCATCCAACGCCCTCAGCAAGACCAGCTCCGGTCTGGACAAGGTGAGTGACGCGGCCGAGGATGGCCGTGACGGGATGTCGGCTATCTCTGAGGGTATCAAAAAGCTGTTGGAGTCTGTCGATACCGGCGATGACAGCGCTGCATCGCAGGCGATCTCCACCATCCTGACCGGCTACGACTCTCTCTCTGCCGAGAATAAGTCGGATAAGTACCTCAAGAATGGTATCGAGCTGCTGAAGGTGGCCAACTCCGTGGCCAGCGTCTTCACGCTGGGCAGCGGCATGGCCCCGGCAATGAAGGCCGTCACCGCAGGCATGGGCCTGCTGCGCACGGCGTCCCTCCTGTCCAACGACAGTGACATTGCCCGTGCTACTTCCCAAATCGCAAGTGCCATCGGCACCATCTCTACCATTGCCACCCAGATGGGCGGCATCGTGGGCAGCGCTGCCAAGTCCGTCTCGGCCTCCGACCATCCCGAGCTGGCTGCGGCTCTGACCAAAGCCTCTGACGCGCTGGACGGCATGGGCAGCATCACCGACGGCATCATGGGCAACATCAAGGACTGGATCGGCAATAACGGCGGCGGCAGCATCAAGGATGGTCTCGATCAGCTGAGCGATGCTTCCGACAAGCTGAGCGACGCCATGGATGACCTGAGCGACTCCCTCGACCTGCTCAAGACCGACGCCGCCCTCACCAGCGCAACGCTGGCGCATACCTCCGTGGCTCTGGGCCAGATGCAGGACGGCCTCGGCGGCCTGACCGATATGATGGGCCAGACCCGCGACATCCTCCACTGGCTCAACCAGCAGGACCCCATCAAGGTGCCTCGTCCCTCGGCAGAGCTGACCAACACCAAGGACTCCCTCTTTGATGCTGTCAGCGCCATCAACGACAAGATGGACGACATCAACAGCACCATGCGCACCGCCAGCAACCAGCTGACCGACAAGATGCGCGCCGTGACCGCACAGGTCAGCGTCGTGTCCAACCTGATGCTGGACGCCGTGGAAGAGATCAGCGACCCGGGCAGCAAGACCATCTACGAGGATGAGTCGGAAGACCTCATCGCCTCCCAGTCCGACGGCAAGATCGAGAACAGCATCAACCGCGGCAGCATCGACGCCGACATGAACGTGGGCGGCATCGCCGGTACCATGGGCGTCGAGAACCTGCTGGACCCCGAGGAGGACAACAAGGACGACGGCACTTCGCTGCTGCGCACCTCCTATACCGTCAGCGCCGTCCTCATCGGCAACATCAACGAGGGCAGCATCACCGCCAAGAAGGACATGGTCGGCGGCATCGTCGGTCAGGAGGAGCTGGGCCTTGTGACGGCCTGCGAGTCCTACGGCGACGTCACCGGCGTCAATCAGGTGGGCGGCATTGCCGGTGCGGCCAGCGCCAAGCTCCGCAGCAACTGGGCAAAATGCGCCCTCAGCGGTGAAAAGTACATCGGCGGCATCGTCGGTCAGGGTACCGACAGCGACCTCACCGACGGCAGCCTCATCGCCATCAACAACCGCGCCATCGTCTCTGTGCTGGAAGGCCAGCAGTACGTGGGTGCTGTCTCCGGCGGACAGGACGGCGGCTTCTATGGCAACCTCTTCGTCTCTGACGATCTGCAGGGCATCGACCGCCTGAGCCGCGTCGGTCAGGCAGAGCCGGTCACCTATGAGACCCTGCTGGCTCAGGAGAATGTGCCGGACTCCTTCCGTAAGCTGACCCTGACCTTCAAGGCCGACGGCCACATCATCAAGAAGATCAGCTTTGACTACGGTGCGTCCTTCACTCTGGCCGACTACCCCGAGATCCCCCAGAAGAATGGATACTACGCCGAGTGGAGCACACCCGTCCTCGACCAGCTCCACACCGACACCGTGGTCAATGTGGAGTACACTCCCTACATCCCGTCTCTGAGCAGCAGCGTCACCCGTGAGAACGGACGCCCCGTCTTCTTCGTGGACGGCTTCTTCGGCGGTTCCAACGCCGTGCAGGTCACCCAGCAGGACATCACAGCCGATGTCCACGGTGTGACAGAGCAGTGGCTGCTGGAGTTCACCGATGACGGCAATGAGACCCACCAGATCCGTTATCTGACCCCCGGCAGGGCCAAGGGCAAGGTCTACGTCAAGCAGGCCGACGGCAGCTGGCATAAGGTGGAGACGGGCAGCTTCGGCAGCTACACCACCTTCACCACCACCGGCACCGAGGTCGAAGTGGCTTTCGTCCCCGCAAAGCTCCCCGTCTGGGCCTTCTGCGCCGGCGGCGCAGTCCTGCTGGTGCTGCTCCTGCTGTTGGCAAAGCGCATCAAGTCGAAGCGCGGCCCGAAGGGCGAAAAGCCCCGCAGGGAGAAGAAGGGCAAACAGCCCGAGACGGCGGACGCCCCCGCCGATGAGCTGGATACCCCCATCTCTGAGACGGATATGCAGTAAGCAATAAGAAAAGCAGGAGCTCCATCCGAATGGATGGGGCTCCTGCTTTGTTTGTAGGTTAGGCTCGTCTTCGTACAACCTCTCAGTCTCGCTGCCGCTCGACAGCTCCCCCAGAGGGGGCAACAACGACGACCGCCGCCAGTGGCGGAAACAGGGAGTCGTTGTTGGGGC
>ERZ894223.565-NODE-565-length-34497-cov-13.308286_pt1 | contig 34497 bp, 33 predicted proteins | sample MGYA00380293_ERZ894223 | MGnify/ENA primary metagenome ERZ894223 (study PRJEB32331, sample SAMN06328445) | human gut metagenome | biome: human gut microbiome; feature: stool | host: Homo sapiens | collected 2014-11-05 ...
CTCATATCCTTAACAATAATCGTTGCGACATTTCCTGCTTCTACTTCCTTAATCAGTTCTTGAAAACTCGGACGATTGAAGTTCACACCCGAAAAACCATCGTCAGTAAAATGACGGATATTCGTAAAGCCATTTCTTCGGGCGTAATCTTCCAAGTATTGCTTTTGGTTGGTGATTGAATTTGACTCACCATTGAGGTCATCATCTCTTGATAAACGCTCATAGAGTGCTGTAATCTTTGAAGTCCTTGACATTCTCTTATCCTCCTTTCCTTATGTAATCTGTTTTGGTATTAAAAGTATTACTCCCTCTACCAATAGGAGAAAATAGGGATACAAAGCGGAACTGTTTTTCAAAGAATCAAAAAAATATTTTTTGAAATTCTGCAACCGACTTTGATAACCTATTTTCAATTTAGGAACGCATTATTTATCGTCCTACTAAAGTATAGCCCTCCGGTGCAAGCTCAATGCTCGTGACTACCTCGCCAAAGGTGGAGGCCCAGGAATCAAACAGTCCAAGTCCCATATTTTGTAATTTGCTGTTCTGCAGATACCTCTGCATAACATATAATTCCGTCATGCTGTTGCTAATCGGTGTGCCCGTAGCAAAGGTAATGCCTTTTCCTCCGGTAATCTCATCCAGATACTGACATTTATTGAACATATCTGCCGACTTCTGTGCTTCGTTCTGTGCAATCCCGACTACATTTCTCATTTTTGTATAAAGAAACGCATTTTTATAGCTGTGCGCTTCATCTACATGCAAATGATCCACTCCCAGTTCTTCAAACGTAACTACCTGATCTTTTTTCTCTTTCTGATTCAGTTTTTCCAATCTTGTCTGCAGTGTTTTTCTGGCCTTTTCAATCTGTTTGACGGTATAACGCCCGCCGTCCTGTTCATACCTTGCACTCTGAATTGCCATTTCCAGATCATCAATCTGCTTCCGTAACATGGCTTCCTGACGTTCATCAGAGATTGGAATACGCTCAAACTGGGAATGTCCAATGATAATAGCATCATAATTTCCCATAGCGATTCTGGCACAGAACTTCTTGCATCTGCACTTGTCGTAGTTGCCGGAAATATATTTCAAATCGTCCTCTACTATATGAAATCATAAAAATGCATTTTTATGATTTACAGAAAAGTTTATTCGGTATTTTTTAAAAACGAAAAATACCTATCTAAAACACTTCTTACAAGGCGCATACCCCCGACTTTCCGCCTCTGCCCTGCTAAGCTCGGGTCAGTCTGTCCGCAGTTATTTTTATTATGATACTTGGATCCGATAGCTGTGATCCATACCATTTCTTCGTTGGAAGTGGAAGAAGTATCCTGTGGAGCTGCTGTCTTTTGATTTGCTCGTCTGTGCCTGTGTTCCCTTATCCTCTTTATCTCCTGGGCTGTAGTCATTGCACGGTTCTTGGTCCCAGGTGATGGTTGTTCCGTCACTGACAGCGACGATCGTGCCCTGTTTATCGGTACGATACACCTGAATATCCATGGATTCCAGCTTGTCCATCACATCTTTATCCGGATGTCCGTACTGGTTATCCTTTCCGCAGCTGATCACTGCATATTCTGGAACGGTTGCCTGGAGAAAATTCCAGCTGGTAGCTGTGGCAGAACCGTGATGTCCCGGAACCAGTACATCGCAGGAGAGGTCAATGCCGGATTCACACATGGCTTTTTCACTGGTGCTTTCCGCATCTCCGGTGAAAATAAAAGAATTCTGTCATAATGGGATGAGATCAGATAGTCAATTGTGGTAATATTCTGCTTTTGCAGATAAGAAACAACAAAACTGGAAGTACTCTTATCACCACCGCCATAAATCATGGTCTGTCCATCGGACTGTACCAGGATACTCAATCCCTGTCCCACATCCAGAAAATGAACTTTCATCTCACCGTCTGTTCTGGTGTACAGTAAGTAATTTTCCTGTCTCTTTGGCTGCATTTTCCATCTCCAGCAGATCTGCGGAAGATAATGTCACCGGTTTTTCCGATATTACATTCTTCCCTGCATGCATGGCACGAATAGCGATGGGCTTGTGGCAGTCATTCGGGATGGCGATCAGAACCACATCGATATCCGGATCTGCCAGCATGGCTTCTTCTGTTTCATATACCAAAAAGCCCTTCTCCTTCGCTTCTTCTCTCTTTTCTTCCTTGATGTCATAGATGCCACCGATTCAGCTTCCGGAACATTGGAAAGAATCTCCGTATGCCATCTGCCCATGCTGCCATATCCGATCAGTCCGTAAACTACTTTGTTTTCCCTCATTTTACACCTTCATATATAATTATCATAACGCTACTGTTCACTCTGTGCCCAGTAACACGCTTCGCGATGTACAGAATTTATACGAATCGTATAAATATTCACGAACAACTATCTTATGTTTTCTCAGATCCGGTAAAATCCTGCTGACTGTGCCGGAACAGTTATTTTTCCATTTTTAGCCTCTGCGGCCGCGCCAAAGTTATAGATTGCTTCTTTTGGCTCTGCATCGCATGCAAATGTTTTTGCCCCTGCGGCTGCGTTGATGATCACGAGGATCTTCTCATCACCGGCTTCACGGATGTATGCCAGCGGATATGCATTCTTTTCTGCATAAACGAAAGTGATCTTTCCACGGCTCTGCAGAGCTTTGTGGCTCTGACGGATCCGGATCAGTTTTTTCACTTCATGATACAGAGAATCCGGAGCTGCCATCTCTTTTTTTGCTGTTGGCCGATCTTTACCCGGATCCATGGCAATATACAGATCACTTGCCGGTGCACTGGAGAAACCTGCGTTGGTGCTGTCATCCCACTGCATCGGAGAACGGGAACCGGTACGGTTGTAACCGCCTTCTACAGATTTCAGTCCTTCTACATAACGCATACCGATTTCATCGCCATAATAGATAAATGGCGCACCTGGCATAGACAGGATAAATGCAAAAGCCACTTTCAATTCATCACCGTGAAGATGGCGTGCCAGACGATCTACGTCATGGTTTCCTGAAAACATACACATCAGACCTTTGCCGGCTGTCTTTTCACAGTTTTCTTTATAGGATTCAACGAAATCATAGATATTTCCTTTTGCACGGGATGAAAAATACGGCTCTTTGCAGCGAAACAGATCGTTGGAATGTAAAGTACCAAACTCCAGCAGAAAGTCCATGTGGAATCCTCCCTCCAGAGATCTCTGTGGATCACCCCATTCAGATACCATTGCTGCATCCGGAAATTCTTTATCAAGGAATTCTCTGATCTGTTTCCATACGCGGATGGTTCCTTTTTTCTCCGGATCATTTTTCACCAGAGACTCTGCCATATCTACCCGGAAGCCATCACAGCCCATCCCCAGCCAGAATCTCATTACATCTTCCATTGCTGCGATAGTTGCCTGTGGTCCTTCATCGTCGATTGACTGCTGCCACGGTTTCTCCAGATCCGGCTGATAGAAACCATAATTTAATGCCGGCTGATTGGAGAAGAAGTTGACAGCCACCGCACCGTCACGCTCAGAGATACCTCTCAGAGAGCCGCCGAAGCTGACCTCCGGTGATTCCCATACATTATCGGTCCAGATATAACGGTCGGTATATGGGTTCTTATCTGCTTTCATGGATTCGATGAACCATGGATGTTCTATAGAAGTATGTCCCGGCACCAGGTCCAGCAGTACATGAATTCCTTTTTTATGCGCTTCTTCAAATAACTGTTTCAGATCTTCGTTAGTTCCGTAACGTGGAGCTACACGACAGTAATCTGCAACATCGTATCCTGCATCTCCGAACGGAGAGAGAAAACAAGGATGGATCCATAAAGCGTTACATCCAAGTTCTCTGATATAATCTAATTTTTCGATAATACCCTGCAAATCTCCGATGCCGTCCCCGTTAGTATCTTTAAATGACTGCGGATAGATTTCATAAAAAATTGCATTATCTAACCATTTTGACATTTTGTAAAACCCTCTTTCTTTCTGATGTTGTCTCGTTTCTCTATAGCAACTACCTTCGCTTACCAGAATACTATTTGTTTTCTTAGATTTCAAACAGTATACTATTTATTTCTGATACTATTCTATTATTATTGTATAATGTTCTTGTGTTTCTTCTTATCTATATATTTTTTTGGTTATTTTTATCCTGTATTTCATTCTCAAAAAATAATTTGTATTATTTTGCACAGCAAAAAGGGTTCCTGATGCCACAGTTTTTCATTCTGCAACATCGTACCCTTCTCTGTTTTCCGTTGCAACACGTATCATTATATGATATATTACAACTGATTCTTTTATATTTCTCGGAAACAGTATTCTTGGCAATACTATTCTATGATTTTAATTATTCTGTCGAAGATATTTATTTTACGGAGGCGTATGTTATGAATCTTTATGCGATAAAAGAAAAGTGCCAGCACGGATCCATTCAGGTTCCATACAGTTACTATGACTGCGGTATACCGGATTATTTTACGAGTGTACCGCTGCACTGGCACAGTAAAATGGAATTAAATTACATAAAATCTGGAAATGGTTTTTTCAAATACGAGGATCAGACCATCTCTGCCAAACCGGGAGACATCTTTCTGATCCAGCCCAACGTCCTTCATGCTATCATGTCGGATGAGCACAGCTCTTTTTTTTATGATACCATTGTTTTTCATCAGAATATGCTGGTGGGAAGTTACGATGACCGTTGTTATACAGATATTCTGCTGCCGTTCTTTTCTTCCAGACGAAGAGTTTTGGTCCCTGTATCTCAGGAAACCCCGGGGTATCATGAACTCCATGATTCGGTCCGGACTATTATGCAGTGTGCGCACAAAAATCTTGCAACGTCCGATCTGTTACTGAAAAGCGAACTGCTTCGCTTATTTTATCTGCTGGCATCGACACCGGGACTCTGCACCGAACACACGGTTTCGGCAAAATCCCGGATGACCGAAACACTTTGGCCTGTTCTCACTTATATACAGAAACATCATTCTGAATCTGTCACCATAGAGCAGCTGGCAAAGATCGCTCATATGAGCAGCAGTTACTTTATGAGCTGTTTCAAACAGAATTTCGGTCTCGGAGCCATTGAATATCTGAATCAGGTACGTATCCGATCAGCATGCGACCTTCTGCGCAATACGGATCGCAGTATCTCCGACATTGCTTTCGATACCGGATTTCATAACCTTTCAAATTTCAATCGACAGTTTCGCACCAAGGTAGGATGTTCTCCTCAGACTTACCGAAAAGAATCCGTTCTTTCCTGATAGATCCAGTAAGTGATCATCAACATGATCCAGGCGCCGATCCAGGCAGATACTTCTGCCAGAGCAACACCACGAAAAGCCAGATATGGAGTCAGCAGCTTTACCATGACCACTCGAAGAGACACTTCCAGGACTCCCGAAAGCATCGGAACAAACGTATGTCCCATGCCCTGACACCCGTTGCGGAACACAAACAGCCATCCCAGAGGAAACAGACAGATGCCTGTAAACGCCAGAAAATCTCTTGTGTAAGAAATAATCGACGCATCATTCAACATGAAAGAAGTCAGAAACTCAGGAATACACAGCAACATCAAAGCCAGTGGAATATTTATCAGGATCGTCAGGATAACTCCTTCCCGGATACCGGTACGTATCCGCTCCTTTTTTCCGGCACCATAATTCTGTCCCACAAAAGTAAGAAGTGCCAGGCCCACTGTATTTGCCGGCTGTTCAAAAAGACTGAGGATCTTGGTGCATGCCGCATAGGCAGCCACATAGCTTGTTCCCATATTGTTGACAAATGTCTGCAACACCATTCCACCCACTGCAGTGACAGAATTCATAACGGCAACAGGCAGACCTTTCAATGTCAGTCTTTTGATGATCACACTCTGTGGTTTCCAGTCCGTTTTTTTCGGGATCAGATTTTTTTCCCTTCCTATGTAGTAACAGCAGTAAAGCGCAGACAGAACCTGTGCCAGAACAGTGGCTAACGCTGCGCCAAAAACACCCATATGCAGCGGAAAAACGAATAACAGATCCATCAGAACATTAGCAACGGCGGAAATTATCATTGCAACCAGAGGCACCCGGCTGTTTCCGACGGAACGCAGAAGTGTCATGGCAAAATTATTAAAAATTGTAATGGTGGTTCCCGCAAGAATTGTTCCGAAATATTGCAGTGTTTCCGTCATCAGATCTTCCGGTGTATGGAGAAATGTAAATAATTGCCGCATGAAGGCCAGACTTACCACTGTGATCACAATCCCAATAGCCAGACAGATCCAGACAGACATTGCCAGCTCCTTACGAAGTTTTTCATAATTGCCACTTCCAAAAGACTGAGAAATACAGATTCCCAATCCTCCTGTCAGCCCAATTGCGAAACCAATGATCAGAAAATGTACGGAACCGGTATTTCCGACTGCTGCAAGTGCCGTATCGCCAATTCCTTTTCCCACCACCATAGAGTCTGCAAAGCTGTATAACTGCTGAAACAGATTTCCTGCCAGGATCGGCAGAAAAAACTGTACCAGTAAACGCATGCAGTTTCCCTGCGTCATATCATTTGTCGTGTTCTTACCCATTATATTACCTCCTGATGTCTAAACAGTACTCTCCAAATTCTGTCTGCTTTTAGCCAATATTTTACTACTGAAATGATACTTTTTCTATGACATTACTATTCTGTTTTGATACTATTCTATGATATTGAGGTAAATGTCAGAGTGAACAGTAACATTTTCTATTCTGCAGGTGTTCCCATATAGTAGAATCCCTTGCATACGTCCAGATGAATCTGTATGAATGTGCCGATCATATAAGCATCCCCCGGGAAATGTACCAGAAAATTATTGCCCATTCGTCCGGTTACCAGAGATGCATCCTGATCGTTGACACTCTCTACCAGAACTTCCTGTACCGTTCCCTCAAAACGGGAAGAACGTTCTCGTGCAATTTCCTGCACCTGCGCTAAAAGACGGTCAAAACGATCTATTACAATATCTTCCGGATTCCGGCTTCGCTCACGGCCACGGACATACGGTACGATACAGTAACTGCAGAAGTTGTTGCACCCAAACATAATGTTGACACCGGATTTGAATTTGTATTTTCGATCTACCGGCAGGTCTTCCACAATCTGATCGGTATCTTTCCAGACATCGATGATCATCCGGTCCGATTCCATAGCATAATCCGGTCTTCCAAAGGTGTAAATTTTTGATTAATTTCCAAGAAATCCAACAAAATCAAGGCTTTCACAGCCTGCATTAAACATTGCCGTGGCATAAAAATAAAATTTTTATCATATGATTTTCTCCTTGTGTTATTGAAAGATTGTGTAATTTGACCCCGCTATGTTCTCAATCACTTAATGATATATTTTGTTCCTCTGCCTTTTCCTTCAACTGCAATCACACCCTTTTTCTCCATAGCTTTCAGTAATTGTGTTGTTTTTGATTTGCCAAATGGGACATATGGTGCAATTTCACTTATTGGTTTCAGCATCGTCTTACTTAAAAATTTGTAAATCACTTTTTCATCTTCGGTTAAATTGACATTCGTTTCAAATATCGGTAGTACAATTTTTATAGCATTTTCTGACACTTCAAATTCTGGTTTTATCAAACTCTCTGCATATAGTTGTTTGATTCGTGTAATTCCTGTTCCAAATATCTCTACTAATCCCAATCTGTAAAATACATTTGCAAGATTTCTATTTCTTAAAATAGATAGTTTACCTGATAAATATTCTTCTGCCGTTATTCCAGCCGGCAATCCACCAGGAGACACCACTTCTATTCTATCATCAAACATAGAAACTCTGATGTGTGAATTAATATCCCATACCCTATGAATCAAAGCATTTGCAATTGCTTCTCTGAAAGCTGCTTCCGGTATTTTCTCTACCATCTTTCTGTCAGCCCCCTGTATTACTTCATATTGGTAATAATCTCTAAATTCAGCAAGTGCTTTTTCATATATTTCTAAAACCGATATATGTTCAAACGTTACTCTTTTTTGAATAATACTGATATTCTCACCGAACTTAACAATATCAATTCCTGAAAAATGATTTTTATCTGCCAAAAGTCCCGCTGCATTATTATAACCATTTATATTGTCATACAGGTTCAATGTCTTTAAAGTATCTTGATTGAAAGTTTCAATGTAAATATTTTCTTTCAGTTTACACTGTAAAATTTCAAAAGATAGCTCCTGATCTTTACAAGGTAATTCTTCGAAGCTAATATTTTTTCCATCTAATACAAGCCTTGAAAATTCCAATGTATCTACCTCTATCGTTGCTGTATCATTTCGTTTGTATGCTTTTGATTTATATAAATACGGTTTTTGAAGACCACTTTTTACAGTAAGTTTTATCGTCTGGTCATTGTTCTGTATTTCAAGTGTATAGTTTGGTTGAGGTAATATACTGTCATTGATTTTATTTTCGATATCCAGACAGGCCTGTTTTACATCTGGCAATCCTTTCACATTTCCATTATCATCAACCCCAAAAAGAATTGTTCCACCATTGTAATTCGAAAAGGCACTAACTGTTTTCAAAAAAGTATTCGTAATCGTTTCCTTGAATTCTAATATTCTTGTTTCACGCATAGTAATCATTCCCTTTCCAACCATAATGATTATATTATATGCAAAAATGTGCAAAAAATCAATCGTATTTTTTTACGATTGATTTTTTAATTGATTTTGAGTGTAGTATTATTTTTTGACCAATTGAATTATGACAACTTTTTTAATTATTCCGATTCGGTCTTCCAAAGGTATAAATAAGGTGTAAATTATTTGTTTCTATCTAGAAAATCCTACAAAATCAAGTCTTTCTCGCCATACTTTAAATGTTGCCGTGGCAGATGAATAGTATTTTTATCATTATTTGTTTCTCCTTGTTTTGCCCCGAAATGCCCTGTTTTGCAAGGGTTTCTGGGGTTATAGTAAAATGCTCTGAAATTACAGATTGTGGCAAATCAGAGCAGAATTAAGCAAGTTGTTACTACCTGTTAGTAGTAAAATTGGTAGTAAAAGGGGAAAGGGTACTACTAATTTTTTTATCATCAATGTATTACTTTAAGTGCATCCTTTTTTGGCACCTCAAAATGTTTTAGTTTTTTACTATTCTTTAATATCTGATAGCATGAAACAGATGTAAGCGAAAGTAATTTTATAACTGCCACTCCAAAATATAAGCATACACCTGTAGAGCAAGCATATTCACTTATGATGCCATGTGCAATCTCATTTCTTATATTTGCACCCGCCTGTTCATTTAATAAACCTCTAAATGTAAACAAAATATCGTTGTCATAGCAATCTAATAATTCCGGTAAGGACAAAATAGAACTCAATACTTTCTCCATTGATGATCCATCATCTTTTAATGTTACAGTTAATCCACCAACCTCTTTTGCAATATTTCTAAAAAGATTTTCTACTTGCGGTGCAAGAATATGCATTGCCTCATAAAATTCTCCGTTCAAAAACATGCGTAACGCACTTTGAAAAATGTGTTCTCTTCCTTCTGGAATAATTGGATTATCTTTAACCAAAAAGTCTAGCATTGAATTATCAACAACATATGTATCCCTTAAAATAGCCAAAGCATTCTTCATCCAAATGTCACCAGAAATTTTTTGTTTTTCTAATGCATTCTGATACATATGTAACTCCAAAAGATATGGATCTTTCTCTGGATTTTGTATATCCAGAGGTGGCAAAGCCAACACGGTCTGTCCTTGTGCATTTATCAAACTTTTTCCAAACATATGAGCTAATGGATGATCTTTGAATTCTCCAATAACACGATTCTTTATATCTTCTTGTTTTTCAAAGACAAACATTTGTGTCAATCTAATTAAACCTTCCTCAAAAGTTAACCCTTCCATGTTAATTTTAATATTGTCGACAACGCCTTTTATATCAAGTTCAATAGAAAACGGAACCATTATTTGAGGTATCTCTGTTTGTATTTCTACCAATCTTTTATGTGCAATTTCCGCTTTTTGTGGTTCCCCATTATCTCTATACAGTTTAATCCCTTTTTGATAATAATTAACACACCTAAGCGCTCCCTGTATATCATTTTGAAAGATTCCCTCTGCTAAATCCAAATAATACTTTGCTAAAAGCAAATTATTTTTCGTTGCTTCTTCTTTCTTTTTTAATTTAAACAAACATTCAGTTTTTAACATATATGCCTGTTCAACCTTTGCGATATTATCATTGTTGTAAGCAATCATATTATCTAATACTGGTAAAAATATAGAAACATCAAAATTCTTCTGTCCAAAAAATAACTCCATCACTCTAAGTGCAAAAAAGCCATCCTTGTTTGCAGCTTTCTTCTCCAAAAAATCAACAAACCATCCTTGTATTTTTTCAAATAATAAAGTTTGCTTTGTTTGTGCTGAAATACATACTGCTCGTCGAATTATGTCAATTGTCCCAACATTGTTATCATCCCTATACCAAAGAGTAAATAATTCCCAATATGCATTTGCTGCAATTTTAGCAGCATTAAATTCTTTTTTATTAGTCCACAATATATCCGCAATCAGTGCACGTAAAATCAATGGCATTTTTTCTAATTTCAAACTATGCAATATCAAATAATCATCTTCTGATATATCTTCTATTGAAAAAGTTCGGCTATCATCTGCCATTACGAACATAGGATGAAATTCTATTCCATCATTATGAATTTTTGTTCTCAACGAAACTATGTTTTTCAATAAATCAAAAATACTTCTTTCTTCTTCACTTAATTCAGTCCTATCAGCTTCAATAAACAAATTAGGCGACAACGAATATCTTTTATTCACAATAATCCGATTCAATAACTCATATATGTTCACCATATCATGCATAAAACATTCAGCAACTATTTTGAGGCTCCAAAGTTCTGGGTGATCCTCATCGCCTTTTTACTGCTGCTGTTTACCGTTCTGCTCTTTGAAATTGACCTGCGAAACAGACAGCATTTACTGGAAAAGGAAGCGTTGAGTAAACATCTTCTGGAAGAAAAATATCAGAACCTAAACGAAGTATACAGCCAGAATGCAAGATTATATCATGATCTGAACAACCACCTGATTGCTCTGGATCATTTGCTGGACGATGGAAATATGCCGGAAGCGAAAACGTATATCGCCGCGATTCAGAAACCCATCCAGATTTTAAAGAAAACCCACTGGACCGGCGATGATGTAGTAGATGCCGTATTAAACAATAAAATACAGCTCATGGAAAATCGAAACATCCACTATAAGATTCAAACCGATTTTCCGGATAAAACCGGAATCGAAGCCGCCGACCTTTGTACGATACTGGCAAACTTACTGGATAACGCCATTGAAGCCACCGGTAAACTCCCAGAACAGACTACTCCATTAAAAATCCGTATCCAGAGCATCAAGAAATTTGTGTTGATTGAAATTTCCAATCCATCCAAAGAAATTAAATTTACAGATGATGGACTTCCACGCAAAACACGCAAATCATCTTTTCACGGATGGGGACTGCATAATGTCACTCAGGCAGTAGAAAAATATAACGGAACTATTTTATTTGAATATGAAAATGGGATTTTTACTGCCTCTGCAATGCTGTTCTTTCCGCAAAATTTTTCAATTTCCATCTGACGGTACCAGTTATTCAGCAAATTCTGGATCATATAAATATACTGAGCCGGGTATTCGCCGGTCACTACATACGCCTCGCGGAACATCTTAAACCCACTCATGATCGCAAAAAGCAATATGCACAAAAATGGCTTTTTCATTTGTGGAAGCTGAATGGAGAAAAACAATCTGACCGCACCTGCCCCATCCACTTTTGCTGCCTTTGTGGCAGATTCTGAGAATCAACAGTCCTTTCTTAACGATCCTGTTCACGATACTGTTTTTCAGGAGTATACGCGCCACAAAAAGAGACAGCAGAAGCAAAACCAGAATGCTGACCACCAGAAAGAAGCATGTATTCTTCATTGCCATCCAAAATGCCTGATTTCCCAACACATCCCGATAATTTTTCATTCCCATCCATGTTCTCGTAGCTGATGAGAAAAAAGATTTTCGATAAAGTATGAGAAATGCCCACAGATAAAAGATCAGGATTCCAGCCAGACTGATCCACAAAAAACGCCATGCCCTCTTTTTCATTGTCCATTCTCCATCCGATTTCCTTCAGCTTAAATGTTCCTATTGCTTTTACCGGAACCAATTTTATTTTGTTATCATCTTATCGAACCGGTCTTACCAGTTATATCAAAATTTTAATACACTTAAACATTTTTTGCAATTAATATCGCAACTTATTATGTATACAATTTTATATTCTGAAAAATAATTGCATCCGTTTTTACATCATGCTACAATACTTTATGTACTTCTAACTTCTTATTTTATCAAAGATGATTCTTCAGAATTTATCATAAAGAACTAACGATTTATAACGGAGGATAATCATGGAATATTTGAACGATACTGGGAAATTGGATTATTATATCAAAAAGTATCATATCGGTGATCTTTTTTCTGATCATTTATTTGAGCACTATTACAAGTACATGTCTATGGTACGTTTTACCAAGGATGAGTACATTTTTCTGGAACGTGGAAATCTTCATTACATTTACATTTTCCTCAGCGGCAAGATCAAAGTCTGCTATCTCCTGGGCAACGGGAAGCAGCAGTTGCTGAATCTGATCACGGGTATGTCCATCATGGGTGATCTGGAACTGTTTGGTATTTCCAATCCGTTCCTGAGCCTCCAGACGATTAAAGAGTCTTATGCCATCGCGATTCCACTCTATTTCACACAGGAATATCTTTTTCAGGATCCGATCTTTCTGAAACACATCGGAGAATTGATGGCGAAAAAAATATATTCTTTCACCAGTAACACTTCCCTGAATATGAACTATGAACTGATCAACCGTCTTTGCTCATACATCAGTTTCATGTCAAAACAGATTACAGTGGATGACAAAGATTATCTGTATTTTCACGAAAGCCTGTCTGATACAGCGGAACTGCTTGGTACCAGTTACCGGCATCTTCAGCGCACACTGAAGAAACTGCAGGAAGACGGCATCATTGACCGCTATTCCAAGGGATATATTGTTCTGGACTACGACCAGCTGATGGATCTGTCCTCTGATGAATATTTCATTGATGAACTGATATAGTTCGTTGTAAAAAGAAACCGGCACCGAAAGATCCATAAGTATCTTTCGGCGCCGGTTTTGTCTTTGCGTTCTATATTTAGAGGGTTTTGAAAAAAGTAATTTGGCTTATGCTATTCTATATTTTTAAAGGTGAGGAGAATTTTATTTTACTTCAAACAGTTCAATAATTGCATCATCCTTGATGATGAATGCAAGTCTTGTATGTTCATCAAATGCATATGGTTCAAAAATAATCTGATCTGCATCTTTCAGGTAAGGTTCCATGTCATCTACTTTGTATGCAACATGAGGATTTTTATGCATGATCTCAGGAAATGGAGTTCCCTCATCAAATTTCAGATATTCAATCTTGTAATCATAGGCATCCACATCTGTGTTTACCCAGAATTTCAATACATCATTATAAACCATATTTGGTTTTTTCGTTGTTACCGGAATTCCGATATGCATATATTCTGCTGACATAATAGCCTCCGATCTTATCTCTTCCGAATATCCTTGAAGAACTCATATGCTTCTTTGTCTGTGTAGTTCTCATGAACAACTTTTGCGATTGCCTGTGCCATAGCTGCCGGATCTTCGCTCTGGAAAATGTTACGTCCCATATCCACACCATGTGCACCTTCGCTGATGGCACGGTATGCCATCGTCAGTGCCTCATCCTCCGGCAGTTTCTTACCGCCTGCAATGATGATCGGTACCGGGCAAGCTGCAACAACTTTCTCAAAGTCATCGCAATAATATGTTTTTACAAAATGTGCGCCATGCTCTGCCAGAATTCTGGTTGCCAGCAGGAAGAATTTCGGTGTACGCTCCATCTGTTTTCCAACTGCTACAACACCCAGCACCGGCATACCGTAACGGTTACCTGCATCTACATATCTGCAGAATGTTTCCAGAGAATCCGCCTCACCCGGTGCTCCGATGAATGTCTGTACTGCAACTGCAGATGCATTCATCCGGATGGCGTCTTCCATCTCTGCACCGATTCCGCTTCCAAGACTCATATCATCATGAAGTACAGAACTGTCTCTGGTTGCTCTCAGACAGATGCCCGGATGCATGGTCGGGGAAAAACTTGTGCGGATTGCGCCTCTGGTTCCCATAAATACATCTACATATGGTGCAAGTGGTGCGATCGTTACGTCCAGTCTTTCCAGTCCTGCGGTAGATCCCATGATATATCCATGATCAAATGCCAGTACAACTGCATTTCCTGATTTTGGATTAAAAATGTGGGATAAACGGTTTTTCAGTCCAAAATCATTGTTATTTAAACCTTTCAGGAAAAATCCTTCTGTGGAAGCAGGAATGTCCAAATGATAATCCTTGCTTGCTTTATTTCCAATATTATCTGCCATACAGCAATTCCTCCTTTACTGATCTCGTTTCATTCTCTTATTTTGAAAAAGCAAATGTTCTTGCCGGTGTATTCCACAGTCTCTCTGTTTCCTCATCCCATTTTGCAATGTTTAACTGGAAACCGGCCTGCTCCTGTACCGTCAGGATCTCACCAACCATATTTGCAACAACCTCGATACCAAGATTTTCCAGATATTCTACACAGTCTTTGTATAAGATAAACATCTCCATTAATGTAGTAGCACCGGAACCGTTGATCATTACGAAGCATTTATCACCTTTCTGTAACGGAATATCTTTTACTAATGCATTTGCCATGATCGCAATGGTTTCTTGGGAAGATTTCATTGGCTGACGGCCGCCACCGCCTTCTCCGTGCTGTCCCATACCAATCTCCATATCATCATCACCGAGATCACCAAAAGACTCACCGTTTGCCGGATGTGTTGCACATCTGACTGCTACAGAAATTGTAGCCATGGCATCTGCGTATTTCTGTGCAATGTCAGCTACCTCATCCAGAGTTTTTCCTTCTTTTGCAGCTGCTGCAGCAATATGGTAAAGCGGGATTGCTCCTGCCAGACCTCTTCTGTCTGCTGCATTCTCACGCGGTGCATTGGAAATATCTTCCTGTGTGATGACTTTGCGGACTGTGATGGCTGCACGCTCAGCCATCTTCATGACCATGTTTGCGCAGAGCATATCACCCGCATGATTCAGAACAAGCAGTAATACGCCATGTCCTTTATCTGCCATTTTTACAGCCTCAAATACAGACTGTGGGCTCGGTGCTGCAAATACATCACCTACTACCTGAATATCAATCATGCCATCTCCGACAAATCCAGCCTGTGCCGGCTCATGTCCGGAACCGCCTAATGTAACAATCGTTACACGGTCTGCATCTTTTAATGTTTTGCTGATAACCAGATGTCCTTCCACGTCGATCAGATCAGATGCTGCAAGTGCATATCCCTGAAGAAGTTCGTCTGTTAATGTATTCGGATCATTTAAGAATTTTTTCATTTTCATATCGGTAATTCCTCCACATTTTTCGTTTTTATGCGTTATATCCGGCTCTTAAGCCCTGAAAGATCAGTGCGATGGAGCATGCGCCCGCATCTTTTACACCCAGTGACTGCTCACCATAATTTTTTGCACGTCCATATTTTGCAACGCAGTCTGCTGTATGCTCTGCACCTTCTTTTGCAGCTTTTTCAGCAGCTTCCAGAGCACTTGCATCATCTGCTGCAGCATTTGCAGCTTCTGTTGCAGGGATGATGGCATCCATCATTGTCTTCTCTCCAACTTTTGCCTGACTGATGGTACGAAGTTCTTCCAGTGCATTCTCCAACACCTCTGCAACGCCGGCTCCTTCCGGTGCGTTTTTCATACCACTGAGCCAAGTACCAAATAATGGTCCGGCACTGCCGCCCTGTACGTTGATCGCATCCCATCCAAGATCATCGAAATATGCTTCCGCACTGTCATATTCCTTTGTAGCTTTATCTTTCATCAGGCGGGCAATTTTTGCGATGGTCAGACCGTGGTCTCCATCACCGATCACCGCGTCAATTTTGGATAATTCTTCTTCATGTTCCAACAGAAGATCTGCTGTAACATCAAACATCTTCTGCCACTGTTTTAATGAAACTCCCATAGTAAAACCTCCCGGATCTATTTGTAAATTTTTTCTTCTACCGCTTTGATTTTTTCCTGAGCATCTAACAGGAAATCATGAAAATCATCCAGACCTTCTGTAATCTGAGTATTCAGAAATACATCTACCATCTCACATGCCATAAACGGTGCTACAATAAAACCGCCCATGGTAAGGACATTGGAATTGTTTATGGCACGGCACATTCTGGCTGCGAATGTACTCTCTACTACAGCGGCACGGATTCCTTTATAACTGTTTGCCATCTGTGCCATTCCCATACCGGTACCACAGCAGAGAATTGCATAATCACATTCACCGCTCTGTACTGCTGGTGCTACTTCCGGAACAATATCATAATATTCCCGTGCTTCTTTTGCATAATCTACATACTCAATATTTAACTCTTCGAGATGTTTGCGGATTGCTTCTTTTAATTCAAATCCAGATCCATCTGCGCCAATTGCTATTTTCATGACAAAAACCTCCTGTCTTTATACTCATCATTTTTATACGGATAATTCTTCCCTTGCGATAATTGAATCCTGTAATTCTTTTGTCAGGTCTACAAACACGGCACTGTATCCACCGACACGAACCAGCAGATCTCTGTAATCATCCGGATGTATCTGTGCATCTTTCAGTTCTTCACTGTCTAATACAAGATACTGGATCTGCTGACCGCCTGCATCCATATAAGTTCTTACCAGATCTGCCCATTTCTGGATATCACGTTCGGTATTGACGGTACTCTGTCCAAATCTCTGGTTAAATGTAACACCATTCGTTGTGTGGTAAGCGTCAATCGCTCTTGCTGCTGACATATGACGGGCTGTCGCACCTTTATGCTGTGCATATCTGGACGGAGCAACGGAATCTGACAGATGTTCCTGAGCAAATCTTCCATCTGGTGTGGCTCCTGTCCACTGTCCCAGTGTGATATAACTGTCCATACTGATCAGGCCGCCGATAAAATGTCCACCGTGTGCTGTCTTGTACTGTTCCAGTTCTCCGAACCAGCAATCCAGAACTTCTTTACACCAGTTATCAGCATACTTATCATCACAGCCATACTTCGGTGCATTCACACATTTCTCACGCAATGATTCATGTCCTTCCCAGTTATGTTTCAATGCATCCTTAAGATCTGCCCACTCTGCTGTATGTTCCTTGAATATCACAGTATCGATGGCAGATAAAGAATCACCCGCAGATGCCAGACCAATACCCAGCGGACCGGTCCAGCTGTATTTGGAACCACCGTTTACAAAATCAATACCGGTTCTTCTGGAAGTCGGATGCATCAGATCATGCCAGATTGACGGATAGAATGTCGTAAATACATAATCATTGACATTGTTTGTCACCACATTCATCTTGACTGCGTAAGCCATCTGTTTTCTGACCGCATCCATAAATTCATCCATTGTCTGGAAACTTTCCACATCTCCGGTCTTCGGTCCTACCTGTCGGCCATTCAATGGATTGACACCGTTCCATAATGCCAGTTCGATTGGTTTGATCAGACTGAAAAATCCACCGTTCTGGCGTCCGGAAGTATCTGCTCCGGTCATATTCGGATCTGTCACATTTTCCTGACAGCCGACATCACCATAGTTTCTTGCATCTTCCAGTGCTACACCACAGTTGCTTACCATGCCCGGAACGATCACATCATCATTTAATAACAATGGCAAACCGCCTCCAAGTCTCAACAATTCCAGCGCACAGGTAATCAGTTTCTCCGGTGTACCGTGATGCACTCTGACAGATAATGCAGGGTCGATCAGATGTACATGTGCATGTGCTTCCAGCAGCATATAAGTCAGTTCATTTGTGGTATCTCTTCCATGTACATCCATACCACTGAGGTTGATCTTGTCATTATTTCCTCGCGGGCATCCAACACCCATGGTAAATGCCGTACTCTCATTCCATTTCAGGAACAGGCATTCCAACAGCTGCTGTGCCTTTTTTCTGGTAATTTTACCAGCGGCAAGATCTTTTCTCAGATATGGCAGCATGTACTGATCAAAACGTCCCAGTGAATGGGAATCCATACCTTCGATCAGTGCCGTTGCCGCACGTAAAAAGTGAACACACTGTAATGCTTCCCACCAGCTCTCTGCCGGATACTGCGGCACTTTATTACAAATACGCGCCATTTCTTTCAATTCTTCTACACGTTCAGGATCAGACTCTGTCTCTGCCAGCTGCAGACAATAAGCTGCATTACGCTGTGCATAATCAATCATCGCTTCCGCTACCATGATCATGGCTTTGTACTGATTGACACAGTTTAATGTCTTCATTCCATCCGGATTGGTGATGTCCGCCTGTGCCATGGACGCTTTCATCTCATCGATAAGTCCCTGCAGGCCTTTTTCCAGAACGGAACGGTAATCCTGAATCGTATGAGCCAGCGGCCCACCAACGGTTGGGATGTAACACTGGCTGTAATTAAAATACTCCCAGGCTTCCGGCTGATTTATTTTCATCTCATTTACCAGATAGTCCATTCTTCCTCTGTTTTTCCAGTATGGAAGAATCTGCTCCTGGAACGTTTCCAGTTCTTTCGGATCATACACATAGATACGATCCAGTTCCTCACAGGAACCGTGCTCCGGAAAGTCCAGTGCCGGGAAATGCGGATTAAAATCTACATAATGAGGACCGCACGCTGCTCCACCCATCAGCAGCTGCCCCTCTGTCAATCCAAGAGGAATTTCATGTAAACCACGCTGAATGGATCGTGCCCGCCGAATCGCCGGATGCTGACCTTCCGTTTCCATATAAGAAAGCGTCACGCTGGTTGCCCAGTGAAAAGAAAGTCTTCTTTTTCCATCCTGATATCTCTTCAGCATCGGTTTTCTTATTTTCTGTATCCGCATCTCTTCCGGATCATCTTCCTTCAGGATCATATCCTGAAACAACACTCCTCTCCATGGCACATTTCTTGTTTTCCACCATGGCTCTACATTTCTCTGTGTCTCCACTGAAACCCCCTCCTGACAGATTGATTTATTAGAATAAAAATACTACTTTTGTTGCTTTATGACTCTTGATCTGCTCAAATCCGAACTCACAATCTTCCGGCTGAAGTACATGACTGATGAACTCATACGGATTTACTTTTCCGTCTAATACAAGCTGTGCCATCTCTTCGTTTGCATCTTCCTCATCCGGCCATTTTACCCATACACGCGGGTCATTGCGTAATTCCGGTGCCCAGGAAAGTCCCGGTGCTGCGCCGTATAACTGAACCGTTCCTTTTTCTCCTACAACATCCAGACACATCTTTAATGCAGAATCACTACCTACAGCCTCGATGACTTTACCGATGCCGCCGTTTGCGATCATATCTTTTAATTCCTGTGGGAAGTCATTGCCAACTACATACATATCAGCACCTGCGCCTTTGAATTTTTTCTCATGATCTGCACGTCTGCCGAATACAATAATTGGTGATGCGCCCATTATTTTTGCGAATTTAGTGAAGCAGACTGCTACCGGACCTGTACCAACGATACCAAGAGGCTCACCTGGTTTGATATCAAAGTTACGTAATGTCTGCCATGTTTCTTTCAGTGTGATCATGATCGCACCCTGAACACTGTTGATTCCTTCCGGAAGGATCTGATGTTTTGTACACTGGTAATTCAGCGGAATATCTACACCATCCTCCTGGATTGCTTTCAGATCCTGAACAACACCATACTCACTCATACCGCCTTCAGATCCGATTCCACCCGGATAATGTCCCCAGGTATGTGCACGAAGTACACGATCACCAACTTTGAAGTTACGGCATTTCTCACCAAGGGCAATAACAACACCTGCAGACTCATGTCCAAGGTTGATCGGTACTCCTTCCGGATGTCCGCCGCCTTCCGGACCGCCAAACTCACGGTTTACGAACATCATATCTGTGTGGTTACAGATCGCACATGCCTCGATTTTTACAAGTGCCTCGTAAGGACCCGGTGTAGGTACCGGAATATCTCCTAAACAAACTTTACCTGGTTCTGGTGAAATAATCGTTTTCATTGTAAGTTCCTCGCTTTCCTTTTGTTATAATAGTGTTCTATTTTTACGCTTCCCTTTATCCGCCGATGATGACCTTTAATCCAAATTGTTCCAACAATAACTTTGCGTCTGCAATTTTTTCCGGACCATCTTCCCGGAGTTTTAATGGAAGTATTTCTTTCAATTGATACGTTTTTCCTAATTTCTGATACTTGTCTTTACCCAACTGATGAAACGGCATCAGATGTATCTCCTGCAGTCCATGTTCTTTCATAAACTGTGCCATCTCCATCAGGTTTTCTTCTGTCCCGTTGTATTCCGGTAAAAAAGGTACTCTGATAATGATCTGCTTACCCATCTCAATTAAGCTTTCCAGATTTTGCAGGATTGGAACATTGGATACCCCGGTAAGTGCGCCATGCGTGATCGGATTCATATGCTTGATATCATAGAGAAATAAATCCGTATATTTCGCCATTTCTTTCAGTTTTTCCCACTCTCCATATCCGGATGTTTCAATGGCTGTGTGAATATTGGAGTCATAACACAACTGCAGCAGTTTCGTGGAAAATTCCGCCTGCGACAGCACTTCTCCTCCGGATAATGTCACACCACCACCGGAATGCCGGTAATAATTGCGATCTTTTTTTATCTCCTCCAGCACCTCTTCCGGCTCAAACAGCCTTCCGAGTATCTCCACCTCGCCGTTGGAATTTTTCCAGGTCTCCGGCAGTTTACTCCAGGATTCCGGATTACAGCACCAGCGGCACCGCAATGGACATCCCTTCAAAAAGACAACCGTTCGAATTCCCAGTCCATCATGAATGGAATATCGCTGAATATTAAATACTGTACCTTTTAGCTTTTTTGCCATCTTTTTAATACCAAGGACCTGTTCCTGCCGCTATCAGTTCCAGTGGCACTTTACTTAATGGTTCTGCACCATCCGGTCCGGTCAGGAAGTTATCACAACAGAATACATACTCCGTATCAGTAATTCCAAACGGATGAACCGCAATATTCATATTTGACCGGATCACCATGTTTTCCATATCATAGATAACCGGACGTTCTGCCAGTTCATATCCCTGTCCATGTGCAAAAATCATGCCTTTTCCAGGGAATCCCCGTCGCTCCATGTAGTCGCTGTTTATGCGACAGATATCTGCCGGTGATGCACCTTCTTTTAAAATTTCAGCAGCACGCCGCTGTGCATCTCTGGCCGCCATCCATGCAGCCATCAACTGTTTGGACGGTTCTCCTATCACGAAAGTTCTTCCGACTTCCTGATAGAATCCACCCGGTCCGCTTACCTCAAGCATGACCATAATCTGATCACCTTTCTGTAATGTCCGGTTCATCAAAAACGGCATTTTATGTGCCGCATGCTGTCCCATTGGTGCGGAACACACCATGATCAGTTGTTCTTCACTTCCCAGATCGCAAAGCAGATGTCTGATCTCATTTGCAACCTCGTATTCTTTTCTGCCTGGTCGGATCATTGCAGGAATTGCTGCAAACGCCGCTCCTACCACATCAGCTGTTCCGCGAATCAGCTTGATTTCCTCCGGACTCTTCACACATTTAATCTCGTCTACCATATCTGTTGCATCTACAAATGTAACATCTGTCAGATTTTCTTTGATGTATTCATAGAAGCAGGCAGACATAAGCCCCTGTGCTACAATTCCAAGTTTTTTATACCCATTTTTTCGAATCGCTTCCACGGCAGCCTGGCCATCCAGGCTGTCCGTGTAGTGAATACTACGATAATATGGGCGCACAATATTTTCTTTAATGCCTCGCATCATCCAGTCCGGTAACACAAGATCCGGCGTATTACCCTCTGTAATAACAGTCATCTCGTCATCCGCCGGAAAAAGAACTGTAAGCGGTGTCCCAAATTTCGCGGGTATGTCGATAAACCAGCGTACATATCCTCCCATGTGTGCTTCACTGTTCTGGATGACCAGACAGTCAATTTCCTGTTTTTTCATCTCTTTTCTGACCGCTGACCAGCGTCTGTTCAATTCCTGATCAGAAATCGGAAGAAATACATTTTCTTTTAATTGCGAATCCATAATATCTTTCCCCTCATATAAATTAATTACAAGCTAAATCAGGTGTTAAATACCGGTGCATTCTTCGGATCATAGATATACGGAATCATGTTTTTACCGCCATCTACCAGAATGTTCTCTGCTGTGATCCATCCTGAATACTCATCGGATGCCAGGAAGCAGCAGATATGACCATGATCTTTGTAGCAGTCTCCACAACGTCCAAGCGGGATAGTTGCTCCGATCTTGTCTGCATTCTCATGCATGAATGTGTTCATACCTGTCGGTGTAGGACCAGGTGCGATAGAGTTTACACGGATTCTGTGCGGTGCAAGGTATCCTGCAAGTGCAAGTGTGATTGCCTGAACACCACCCTTGGAAGCACTGTATCCAATTCCCTCCGGGAAGCAGGCTGTTACAGACTCTGAAGAGAAGTTTACGATAGAACCGTGAATACCATTCTCAATCATTGTTTTTGCAACTGCTTTTGTACAGATAAATACACTCTCCAGATTGATCTTTACTTCACGCTGGAACTCTTCCAGTGTCTGTTCAAAGAAGTCTTTCCAGTAGATAACACCTGCATTATTGATCAGTGTTGTGATCGGTCCTAACTCATCTAAAGTTTTCTGAACCATTGCATCAACACTTGCCGGATCAGTTACATCGCAATATGCAGCGATTGCTTTTCCACCGGATTCATTGATTTCCTTTGCAACATTTTTTGCGTTTTCTTCGTTGATATCGCATACCATGACAGCTGCACCATGATCAGCCAGCGCCATTGCTACTCCACGACCGTTTCCACGGCCAGCCCCTGTTACGATAGCAACTTTGTCGTTCAACTGTAACATTGTAAAAACACTCCTTTTCTTTAAAATTTACTTCTTGTTTCTTTCATCGTCAGATGATTTTGTTTACATTGTCATTATAAGAAAACGGCCGAATTTCAGATACGACCTGTGTCCACATATAAAATTCTTTTTTCGGACACAGGTCATCTTTTTGAGTGGAAAAATCAGACATGCTGCACATATGCGGCAAAAGCAACCATAAATCTCCGTATAAAAACAGAAAACGTCGGAAGACGATCTCTATCAGACAGTCTTCCGACGTTTCTTATTTCTTTTATCTGCAACCGGTTTTCCGGTCAGATTCTGGCCGTTCATCTATTCTGGTCTATACCTGTTTCTTTTTTGCTGTATCCAGTTTCCATAATACCGTAAAGACCAGTCCTGCAATGCCGATCACTGCCGGAAGCAGAGATCTTGTGATCAGGATACCATTCGCTGCCAGTTCTGTCTGCTGGGCATTTGCCACATATCCGGTTACTGCCAGAATCATGCTGACGGCAGCTCCTGCAAGAGCCTGTCCGATCTTGTTTGCAAAAGAGTTCAGTGAGAAACAGATACCATCTGCTCTGGAACCATTCTTCTCTGCGATATACTGTGCCGTCTGCATCAGCATAACCGTAATTGTTACCAGACGGACACCGATGAAAAATCCTACAATACCAAAACATACAAATAATACACTCAGACTTCCACGGCCAAGGATCATGATGATCACACCCATGATAATATCTGACAGAAAACCGACAATGGTCATTACCTTTGCAGGGATTTTCTTTACAAACACTGGTGCGGCTGCAGAACCGATCATCGCCATTCCCATACAGATGATCATATACAGACCGATCATCGCCGGATTACCGATATAGTAGATCATATAGTAAGCACCGGTAGTTGCCGGGAATGCCATACCCATGGCACAGCATCCCATGCTGATCAGTACCATAACCAGCGGTTTGCAGCATACTTTCTTAAATTCTCTGAAAATATTTGCACTCTGTGCTTCATTCTTGGGCGCATTGACTTCTTTTGTAGAGAAAAATGTGATAATGGCACAAACAACTGCGATCACACCAAGAATTGCCACATATTTTGGATAACCGATTTTTTTATTGACTGCATCACTTCCACCGCCCAGTACCGTTACTACCTTTTCCGTACACGCAGATGCGATCAGCATTGCAAGGATACAAAGTGTTCTTGCACAGGAAATCAGTTTATTTCTTGTATGCTCTTTTTCAGAAAGGGATGGAACCATTGCCCAGTAAGGTACATCATATGCTGTAAAGATCATACCAAACAACGTGTATGTAATAGCCGCATATACGATCTTGCCTCCAACACTGAAGTTCGGTGTACAGAAGCACAGGAATCCCACAATTGCCAGTGGAAGGGATGCAAATAAAATATACGGCCTGTATTTTCCGAAACGGGTCACCGGACTCTTGTCCACGATTGCTCCCATCATCGGATCGTTCACTGCATCCCAGATTTTTGAAATCAGAAAAATAACAGAAACTGCCATTGCCGGAATTCCAAATACATCCGTATAAAAAATCAGCAGAAATGACTGAAACACACCCATAATAAAATTGTTACTCATACTTCCAAGGCCATATCCAAAAATCTTGAATATACCCATATCATTTTTTCCTTTCATACCTAATCTCCTTTTGTAAAACTGCCCCTTTTGTACGCTCTCTACTTTTTATCTTCTTTTATAAATATTTATTTTTGCACTCATTCCGTGGCCACTTTTATCATCGGATGGGAACAACCGGAATCTGAATATAAGAAGCCGTCTTGGTCCCTGTATGGATCCTGTGTGTTCCTTTGTTGCATGTCTGCAGATTACCATGTACTTTAATATCATGACCGCCTACCGTAAACCGGATTTTTTCCCCTTTATAAAACCGGTAAGCACGCGGTGTTAACGGAATCTCCACCCGGACAATCTCACCTGGTCGCAAATACTCTTCTTTTTTAAATGTATGTACCGGAATAAACGGTGTGCTCAGCTGCTGATCCAGTTCCCTTCTGGATACCCGCAGTCTTCCGGCTGCTCCCGGAGACACTTCGCAGATGCCCTCAATGACATCCATACATTTCTGAATGTAGTCTTCCCTGCATACCGGCATCGGTTTCTGTGCATTTCCCTCTGCGTCACATTTTTCCACCAGCACAAAAAGATCCATATTATCATTGCCGACTGCCTCCACATAGAGAACAGCCTTTCCATATCCGATGTAGTCAAAATCTTCCGGTACCTCACAGGTAAAAGATACTTCCCCGGTTTCTGCCTCATAAGAAACCTCTGCTGCCTGTGTCGGTTCATCCTCTGACATGGAAGCGTCTGCTACATCCAGATACAATTTCTTATAAACCGTACCTTCTACCGGCCACTGCTGAAATTCGCGGGATACTTTCTCCCCGGTTCTGCCTACGACATTGACATCGATACGCACCGGACTGGTCTGTGTCCATTCATTGGCTTTCTGCTTCAGATAATAATCCAAAAATTTCAATACGTCCTCTTCACTCTCCGGATTATACTGATCGTACCATTCCTGGTTTGCATTCAGCCGCATCCATTTTTCTCTGGAAGACAGACGGCGGTATCCTTCAGCTGCTCCCGTGGTATGTAACGTTGCGATACCATCCACTACCACATAGGCAGGTACTGTGATCTGTTCCATTTTTGCGGATTTGTCATCCCAGTATTCGTTCATCAGACCATGATTTTCCAGCACCATTTTTGAAGTTTTCTCCATCTGGTTTTTGCCGTAGAAACTTGCCTCTATATGCTGATTAAATCCACTGTCCGGGATTCCGCCCGGTGCCAGGGAATGACGGTAAAAATCACTGAGCCCATTCCATGGAACGATTGCAGACAGATGTGGTGGATTCAATGCTGCCTGAAACCACTGAGTCATCGCCAGCCAGGATGCACCGTAGAGAGCTGTTCTTCCATTGGACCACTTCTGGGATGCTACCCACTCGATCAGGTCATAACCGTCTCTAGCTTCCTGTCTTCCAAGAGAGCACATATTTCCACCGGACATTCCGATTCCCCTCGGATCTGGATTCACAATCACATAGCCGTGATCACAGAAAAATGCAGGTTCTGCACCCTCGAATTTTACCAGACCTGAATGCCATTCCGGCGGCACATTTCCCGGTGCCGGCAACGGAAGCGTCTTGCCATACGGGCTGTAATTGATCAGTGCCGGCATCGCTTCTTTGTAGTCTGCCGGGAAGATCAGATCTATATAGATCACGGCTCCATCCCTTAACGGAACCGGAACATCCCGCTGAAAGATCACATCACAGGGAAGCGGCTTTTTTGAACCTACTTCTGAAAATACGGTTCCTTTCGGATAACGGATTTCCTTAAATCCAAACTCATAATTCTCTGGAAGCGCACCGATCGGTTCATATACTACATCCCATTCTTCCGGATATCCTTTTTCATTTATATTCTGCATAGTATCACTCTGCTCCCTTCTGGTTTGAACATTTACATTTATCATCTCTCATTGCAATGAGGTGGAAAACTTTTATGTCAGTTTACCCACCCCCCGGCATTTTATCATGTCACTCTATCAGATTTATATAGTTGATTATGCTTCTTTTGCAGCAACTTTCCTGAAAGTACGTGATTTTGCATTTTCCGTATGGATGGTGATAAAAAGAATCACCATCAGCAGGATACCTTCCACCAGTTCTGCCACCTCACTGGATCCGAATCCCATGATCTTTAATCCATTTTCGATGATTGTGAATACAAAACAGCCACTGATCATCTTGTAAGCAGATGCGGTAGAGCCGCCGCGTACCAGTACACCACCTACATAGATGGCGATGAGTGTCTTCATCTCAAACATCGTTCCCATGGTGGTACTTGTTCCGCCGCTTCGGGCGATGATGAAGAATCCTGCGATACCGGCAGTCAGACCAGACAACATAAAACATAAGATTTTAATCTTATTGATCGGCTTACCTACAGATTTTGCTACAATTTCATTTTCACCGATGGACTTGACACCTGCCCCAAAGCTTGTACGCTCCAGCAGATACCAGGAAACCACAAGGATTAAAATGAGAAGAGGAATTTTAATGTACTGTTTCTGCAGCATTAGAACTGCAGGTGCCGCGTGGCTGATTCCTACTTTATTCTGAATAAAGTTGATAATACCGCGAAGACCGATGAGCAGTGCCAGCGTCTCCATAAAGGATGGCACTTTGAACTTTGCGTTGATCACACCGTTCATGGCGCCGATTCCCATTCCGATGGCAAGTGCCACGATGATCATCAGAATCACACTGCCGGTGGACTGATATATGATATCACTAGTCAGTGCACATAATGCACTCACAACACCAACGGACAGATCACTGCATCCAAGTGCGATGACGAAGATTGCACCGCTGCACAGAATCAGCAGGATTACTGTCTGATCCACCAGTGTTTTCAGATTAAAAGCGGAAAACATGTTTCCCTGTGTCAGTATTGCAAATACAATCAAGATCGTAACTAACGATATGAATGGTACTGCTTTATTTAAATCCATTTTCTGCTTCATTATACCATCACCTCAATCAAAGCTTCCTGTGTGAAGTTTTCACCTCTGAAAAATTCACCCTTGATCGCTCCGTCTTTCATAACGATCAGATGATCCGACATTCCAAGAACTTCCGGCAGTTCGTCTGAAATCAGAATCATAGACAGACCTTTTTTCTTTACTTCCTGCATTACCTGATAAATGTACGCTTTTACGCTGACATCCACACCTCGGGTCGGGCAGTCAAGCACCAGTACATTCAGATCTTTCAGCAGCCATCTTCCCAGATTGACTTTCTGTTTATTACCACCGGACAGATCTGACATTTTCTGACTTGGTCCGGTACATTTTACGTTAAACTCCTCGATACCGTGCTGTGCAAACTTCCGAAGTTTCACCGGATTCAGATACATGCCTTTTCCATGTAACTCCCTGGTGGAAGGAAGCACAAAATTGTTCTGAATACTGTCACGGATCATCAATGCAGCCCCGTCCCTGTCTTTTGGAACATATGCCATACCGTTGGCATTTGCAATTCTTTCATTTTTAATCTTTACATTGCCTTCTGTCAGGATAACTTCCCCTGTCATACCGTCAGACAGACCATACAGAGCAGTTCCCACTTCATGTATACCGGAATCACTTAATCCGCAGAATCCAAGAATTTCACCTTTATGTAATTCAAAAGACACATCATGTAAAGAATCTCCCACATTGATATGTTCTGCCTTTAATACTACCTCATCACTGTAATCTGCTTTCTGATCTTCCCGGTAGTATGCAGAATTTACTTCTCTTCCGACCATCAGACGTTTGATCTCATCGGTATCAAGTTCATCACATGCTTTTGTAGCAATGACTTCACCATCCCGCAAAACAGTAACATTATCGCAAAGTTCCAGCATTTCCTCCAGATCATGTGTGATCATGATAATGGTCTTGCCTTCTTTCTGCAGACGGTCGATCAGATGGTACAGCATCTCTCTGTTATTCTGTGACAGAGACTGTGTCACCTCGTCCAGGATCAGAATATCCGGATCATCTGCCAGGGCACGGGCCAGTTCCAGCATTTTTCTGGATTCAATGTGCATGGTCTCACAATCCCCGTTCAACGGAATTTTCATCAGTCCATATTCCCCGAAAATTTTATTCGCTTCCTGATACATCTGTTTCAGATTTACAATTCCGAATCTGGAATATTTTTTCCAGTTGCCGGCAAATACGTTGATGCCTGCCGGCAGAGTATTCAGTACACCTAATTCCTGTACAACAATACCGATCTTGTTCTTTTTCGCATCAATCGGATTATGAGGATTGTACTCTTTGCCATTTAACAGCATTGTTCCCTCATCTTTTAAATAGATACCGGCAATCTGCTGCAACAATGTCGATTTACCGGAACCGTTTTCTCCTGCGAGTCCTCGGATTTCGCCCCTCTGCAGACAAAAATCAATATTTTTATTAGCGATGGTAGAACCGAAATATTTACAAAGACCCTTTATTTCCAAAATATGATCCATTATTTAACCACCTTTTTCTGCTTTCTCTGAGCTAAAATTGCAAAAACGATTACGATCAGTCCCAGTACCGCTTCCTGCAATGTACCGGACGGAACACCTGCAATTGTCAACATGTTAAAGATGCCATATACAAACAGTGCACAGATAGGAATACCAATAATGATATTGATCTTATTTTTCAATACCTGTGCCAGCATGAGAGATGCGATTGGCTGGAAGATCATTGTCATACTGGTAAGTCCTGTTTTTACAACAATACGTGCGCTGTAACTTTCGTTCAAAAATGCGGAACAGCCAACAAAAAGTCCACAGATCAGGCCGGTCAGGATAACGGTTTTTACTGTATTGATTCCCATGGCCTGTGCAATCTTTTCACCGCTGCCCAGGGCACGGACGGAAAATCCAATGGTTGTCCGATTGTAAATAATATAAGCAACAATTAATCCGATGATAAATACAATATAGATTGCAGGTGCTTTTGCCAGCCCACGCATCGGATCACTGAGCTGTGCAATTGTTTTTCCATTCTGTAACTGATGATTAGAATAAAAAATTCCAATCGCCTCATATACCATTACCATACCGATACTTGCTACCCAGGATGGAATCTGGGATTTTGCAAACAGGAAGAAGTTGAATACCATCAATGCTACAGAAACACCTACGGCACCAATAATAATACCAAAATATCCAAGTTTTGTTTCTCCAAGGAAACCTGCCATATTTGCGGCCAGCACTACCACTGCACCAATGGACATATCTGTATAATCACATGCAAATACAAAACATAAAGCCCATGCCATAAAACAGGGGATAATTGCATGCGATACCAGTGTCTTGATATTGTTTAATGCAAAAAATTTTCCCCCTGTCGCAGCATTATAAATCACACATACTGCAACGATTACTGCGATAATGACAATTGTCTGTATCTGACTTTTTTTCTTTGATTCAGTCATAAAATCACCTCATTTTTCAAGTATATTCAATCCCTCCCGGGACTGGACATACTTACGATCATCAACAATCATCAGATCTTACTTCATGCTGTAGTTCTCAATAAAGTCTACAAAATCCTGATAAGTAACGTCGGATCCAACCAGTTTACCAAGTTCATCCGATGTCAGCGGATGTCCTTTCAGATACAGTTCAGAGAAGCGGTCTGCATTCTCTGCATTTACTTCAAACGGAATTACATTGTCAAAATAAGGTGCATTTCCATCTTCATCTTTGATAATATTGCCCATTGCATAGTTCTTTAACAATGCTGCTGAAATCGGAATAACCAGTTTTGAACCACTGTCTGCATATGCAATAGTGCCGTCTTTGATATATGGAATCGTCTCAGAGGTTGCTCCGGATACATACATTTTTACGTCTGCCTGCGGATGGTTGCCCAGTGCGGAAATCGCTGCGATGGCATAATCACCACTCAATGCATAAGCACCCTGTGCATCACCGTATGCGGAAAGCAGGTCATCAAATTTCGTTGTACCCTCTGTGGTATCTGTACATCTTCCTGCGCCAAGCACTTCTCCGCCGCCCTTCTCGAAAGTCTCTGTAAAACCTTCTACACGGGCATCATGGATGGTATCACCTACGGAACCTCCCAGAACCAGTGCCTTTGTAATACCATTATCCAGCATTTTTGTTGCTACATTGACACCCTCGGCATAACTGTCTGTTCCAACAGCACCTACATAATACTGATTCTGTTCCAGTGCTTTCTCTGTCTCATCATCACGTGGAATCTGATCAAAGATTACAAACGGTGAATTTGCAGAAGAGCAGACATCGGAAATGGATAACAGTGAAGTAGAATTCCATCCGTAAACCATCAGGCCGTCATACCCCTTAGAAGCCATGGTCTCAATATTCTGCATCTGTGTATCAGCAGTGAAGTTGTCATTGTAAATCTGGAATTCTGATCCGAGTGCTTCGAAATCATACTGCATCTCAGATACGAAAATATCCAGTGCCGGTGCACCCTGGCCTACAATGTCACCCGCAAAGCTCAGGCCGTCTGTTTTTCCGGACTCGCTACTTGATGAACTACTTGTGCCTGCTGCATCACTCTTGCCAGAACCTGAATTCGTGTTACCACATCCCAGTACGCTTACTGCCAGCATTGCTCCTAATACGCCACAGCAAATCAGTTTTTTTGCCTTCATTAAAATATCCTCCTTATTTTTAGTGTAGTGTCAAAAACTACCCTTTTTTATTCTTCTAAAACGTTTAAAAACCTTGATTTATCGGAGGTTTGCAAATAAAAAGAGCATTCCCCCCTTAAATGGAGTATAATGAGTTCACCACAAACACCATTACCCACAAAGGAGACAATGCTCATGGACATTATACTTTATTTACTTCAACTAATTCAATACCAACATAAACAAATCTGCTGGCTTTTAAATTTTATCTGTAGATATATCCCACTCAAGTAATGGGCTTTCGATGATACCCATTCACACAAATATCAAAAATTTCGGATTGACCAGCTTCCAAAGATCATTTATTACCAGAAATGGGATTACAAAGAATACATCCCTTATCTGGAATGGCGGTATGGTAAAAAAATCAAACCTGTTCAGCGCAGGAGCGAATGTGATATTGACGGCAACTGTACCTGCCCACGCTGTAATGCCCCAAAACTCTATCTCTACAAAAACAATGGTTCCAAAGGGCAGCTCCTCTGCAAAGTATGTTCCACTGCCTTTTCACCAGAAGAAAACCGTTTTGCCAGACCGTATTCTCTGAAATGTCCTTACTGCAGCCATTCAGTGGTTCCAATAAAAGACCGGAAACACTTTGTTGTACATAAATGTGTTAACAAAAAATGTTCCTATTATCTTCACAACCTGAAGAAAGTCGATCCGAAAGACTTAAAAGAACCAAATGGCAAAAACAAATATAAACTTCACTACATCTACCGGGAATTCCTGATAGATTTTTTCAGCATGGACTTAAACAGTCTTCCGAAAAATGCCTCATCTCTGAAATTCAACAAGCATAATCAGCATGTAATGTCGCTCTGCCTTACTTGCCGGGTCAATCTCGGACTATCTCTCCGAAAAACCTGCCAGGCTCTCAAAGACATCCATGGAATTTCCATCTCCCACCAGCAGGTCGCCAACTATTGCAAAACAGCCTCATTGTGCATCAAACCATTTGTAGATAACTATGACCATAAAACTGGTAACACATTTACCGCTGATGAAACTTACATCAAAATCCGTGGTGCCAAAACCTATATCTGGTTTATCATGGATGCTGTCAGACGTTCCATTATCGGATATCAGGTATCTGACAACCGCGGTGTTGGACCTTGCATCCTAGCCATGCGTATGGCATTTCGTAACCTAAAAGAGTTACCAAAAAACTTCAAATTCATTGCCGATGGATACAGTGCCTATCCACTTGCTGAACAGCAGTTTTTTCACGAATTCGGTGAAAAATTTAAGTTTGAAATCACTCAGGTAATCGGACTTTCCAATGATGATGCCGTATCAAAACAATTCCGTCCATATAAGCAGATGATTGAACGCTTAAACCGGACATACAAAGCTTCCTACCGCAAAGCGGCATGCCCTTAATAGCACGAAAAAGAACTGCTACACTGCTGTAATTGACGGAGAAAATCTAACTGTTCTTGAGTTCTTCGCCGTCGGTGATAAACCTACAGCGGTTCTTTTTCGTGCTGTCAAGGGTGGCGGATGATCACCACTACTTAAAAATATCTACAATTTTCAAGGTTCATTGAGCCTTTTTCTTTGGCTCTGTTTTTTCATAGGTCATTTGACACTATCATTTTTAGGCTTGTGAAAAATGGTTCTTTTTAATAATTTCTCGACGAGATTTAAGGTAGTTATAATATAGCATTTTTCCTTTTGGGCGACTATGACACAGGTCAGTTCAGAAACTGGTGTTTTTATGACATACGTCGACTAATATGATTACTTTTTTATGACATATGTCAGATAGTTTGCATGTTGTTTTATGACATGTGTCAATTTTGTACAAAAAAAGCCGCAGTGACAACGGTATTATCTGTATCAATCAGATAACTGCCATGCCACTGCGGCTCTATATAAATTATACTCCCATATATTTACCGGAAAATACGCTCCATTTCCCGGCAAATAAAAATCCTCTCGGATTTTCAAATAATATTTTTAAACGTTTTAACAAATGTAATGTATGTAGCTTATGATTACTCAGATTTTACGAACTCATGTGCTTTTTCCTGTCCGCGCAGTACACGAAGTCCGCCAAGTGCCAGAGATTCCATCTCTTTCTCACCCGGATATACGATAACCGGTGCAATGCACTCTGCATTTTTCTTTACTTCATTTGTGAAATACTCAGAATAAGCGATTCCACCTGTCAGGATGATTGCTTCCACATCACCTGCAACGGTTGCAGCTTCCTCACCGATCTTGCGGGCTACGTTTAATGCCATTGCATCATAGATCAGTTTTGCATGCTCATCGCCATTCTCGATCATTTTCTCTACTTCACGTCTGTCGTTGACACCAAGATGTGCTACGAGACCACCACGGCTCTTCATTTTCTCGAGCATCTCTTTTGCAGTCATACCGCTCTGTCCGAAATATTTGATCAGAGACTGGGAAGGAAGACTTCCTGCACGCTCCGGAGCAAACGGACCATCCTCATCGTTGATGATATGTCTGCAATTGGAATCAGTTCTGTGTTCAGCAATGACAGTTTTAATTCAACAATGTCTTTCAGTCTGTCAAATGCTTCATCACTTTCCTCTAAAGAAATTAATGCCATATCCAATTGTTTTCTTATCGAATTTCAAAACATTAAGTTTAGTTGCTATAGTTCCATCCACTAATGGTTCTTCTTTAACCATTGATAGGAATTCTTCATTAAATCCTTTGTACACTACGAGTTTCATAGACTGTCCTCCATTTTCTTGCGTTATAAAAACATTTAAAATACTTTTTATCTTTCTCGTAGTCCTAAGTAGATCTATTCATTCACAATGCTAACATTTCTTCTGTTCAATTTTACGGACTCGTCTTGGATCATCTGGTTTTTCTGTATTTTCTGGAATAAGCCAAGTATTCCCTTTCAAAATTGCGCCTTCTATACGTCCCTCAGCGCATAAAGTTGTAACTCTTCTTCTTGATATATCCCATTTTTTTGCCATCTCGCTCGTTGTTAATAATTCCATACCTTTCCTCCGTAATCATCCACTACACACTATCATACATTATAATAA
>ERZ894223.595-NODE-595-length-33284-cov-26.738241_pt1 | contig 33284 bp, 45 predicted proteins | sample MGYA00380293_ERZ894223 | MGnify/ENA primary metagenome ERZ894223 (study PRJEB32331, sample SAMN06328445) | human gut metagenome | biome: human gut microbiome; feature: stool | host: Homo sapiens | collected 2014-11-05 ...
AAAAAACATGGCATCAGAAAGAACAGAAGAACTATACAGGGTTTTGCTCAGCAAGGGCTATCCGAAGGAGCTTTGTGCTGAGATTGCATATAAAAATATGAATACAGATTATACTGCAACCAGAATGCTGGGTTATTTATATCGGTATACAAATCCTAAAATCGAAGATCTGGTAGATGAGATGCTGGCGATTTTAAGTGACCGGGCGCAGATAATAGAGAAAAAGGAATCTGAACATGCGCAGGCAGTGATCAGTGAAATGTACCGGAAGGGATTATAAGTGACGAAGAACTTGGAGATACGATAACAATGGAGCAATATTATTACAACCATATGAATAAGGCACAGCAGGCTGCATATCACAGCATTCTTAGCGGTGTGAAAAACCTGGCGGATGAATTTCAGATTCCGGCATTAGAGGGAGAAGAACTTTATAATGTGTTTTTTCAGATGCGTCTGGATCATCCGGAGATATTTTGGGTGAGCAGTTATAAATACCGGTATTATAAAGACTCTCCGAATCTGATTTTTATTCCGGAGTATCTTTTTGATAAAAAGAAGATTTGCGAACATCAAAAGGCTATGACTGCCAGAGTTGAGAAGCTGATTCGTCCGGCTCAGAAGCTGTCTGAGTGGGAGAAAGAGAAGTATGTGCATGATTTTATCTGTGAAAATATCTGCTATGACAAACTGAAAAAATCATATTCCCATGAAATTATCGGACCGCTTGGACAAGGCGTTGGTGTATGTGAGGGAATCGCAAAAGCAGTAAAGGTTTTGTTAGATGCACTGGGAGTCTGGTGTGTGATTGCAATCTGTGGAAATAATCCTGAGAAGGGGATTAAGTATCGCCACACATGGAATATCGTAAAAATAGGAGGTACATATTATCATCTGGATGCGACCTTTGATAATACCCTGGGAAAAGATCGTGAAACTTCTGAAATCCGCTATGATTATTTCAATCTGGATGATTCACAGATTTTCAGGGATCATGAGCCTCTTATTGCGCCGGCGCCTCACTGCGGTGATCATGAGCACTTTTACTATAAGGAGAAGAAGCTTTCTTTTACTAAGAAAGAGGATGTGTATAAACGTTCTTTGCAGGCGGCGAAGAAAGGCAGGGTACTTATTTTTCACTGGAGAGGCGGTTATCTGACAAAGGAAGTACTGAAGGAATTGCTGGAACTTATCCGGAAAGCAGGAGATGAGAAAGACAAAACAGCAATGGTCAGCATAAACTGGCCGCAGGCAGTTATTCGTGTTCAGTATACGGATATGCAGGTACAGGAGAGTGTGACAATAGAGGAAGCGAATGAAGGGGAAAAATAGATGTAATAAACAGCCTGACTTTTTCCGTGTGAGGATAGAGCTTTTTAAAAGAATGTGATCAGAGTGAGAAAGCAGCCGAGATGCGGGACAGGGAATTAAAAGAAATCAGGAAGCAGGAACAGTATAGGAAAGCTATATCATGTATGGAAGAGGAACAGTATGATAAGGCAATAATTTTGTTTGAGGGACTTCCAAGAGATTATGAAGATGTCAGAAATAATTTCAGGGAATAAGGGTGAAATAAATGAATCAAAATTGCATGATTACACGAGAAGCAGCGTTGGAATTCGGTTTATCATTTCAGAATACATATACGGAAAGACCTTTCCGTGATCAGAACTGGCAAGTGGTAAGAGCGAGGGAAAACAAAAAAATTTTTTTATGGATCTATGAACGAAACGGTTATGTTAATCTGAATGTAAAGGCAGATCCGGAGTGGCGTGATTTTTGGCGAAGTGCCTATGAATCTGTACAGGCTGGTTATCATCAGAATAAGGAACATTGGAATACCATTATTCTAAATGGGACGGTACCGGATAAAGATATTAAAAGAATGATATCCGAAAGCTATGATCTCGTAACATACAGCCCGACAAAGAAGATTTATGAGGCAGTGAAGCAAATTCCGAAAGGATGCGTTGCAACTTATGGTCAGGTTGCCGAAATGGCAGGGAATCCGAGAATGTCGAGAGCGGTAGGAAATGCCCTCCATAAGAATCCGGATCCGGAGCATATTCCCTGTTATCGGGTAGTGAATTTCAGAGGAGAACTGTCAGGGGCTTTTGCCTTCGGCGGTAAAGATGTACAGAAAAAGCTACTGGAAGCAGATGGAATTGAGGTTGTCAATGGAACGGTAGATTTAAAAAAATATGGATTGGCGCAAAGAGATGATAAACTGTGAGAAAACAGATACGGATGATTACCTATTTACCTTATTATCATTTGGATGCTGCTTTTGATAACGGCCTGAGAAAGGATTACGGAAATTCTGAAATCCGATATGATCATTTTTATTATAAAAAGAAGAAGCTGTCTTTTACCAGACAGGAATTTTGTAATGCTCATCAGCTGGGGGCGGGCAAATCTTTCCGGATCTGCCTGGCAAAGGACTGTATTATAGGTGCAGGAAGCCTGGTTACCAAGAATACTGTGATACCGGATGGTTCTCTGGTAATGGGCAGTCCGGCCAGGATCAAACGAAATCTCACCTGGGAAGAATATTCTGAAAATATTGTGGCTTTAGAAAAAATCCATAGTAATCCCATAAAATAATGCAGTTAAAACAATTCAGTAGTGATATCATACACCTGCTTTACGATAAACAGATTTCATGTTATGATTATTTCAGTTGAATTTGAGATATTCTATTAATGAAAAGGGTAACTATTCAACAGTCTCTGATTGTGAGAGTATTGAACAGTTACGAAGAAAAATAAAAGGAGGATCAATGTTATGCTTACAACATGGACTCCGGCACATATGCCGGAAAAAGAGGAAATCAAAATCCGTCTGCAGACAGCAAGAAGTCAGCTCTATGATTTTCAGATGAAAATCAAGGAACATAAGATCCCGGTAATCGTACTCTTTGAAGGCTGGGGATCTTCCGGCAAGGGAAGTACGATCGGAAAAGTCATTAAGAATATTGATCCGCGTTTCTTTAAGGTTGCCACTATGTCAGCTCCCACAGCAGAAGAACTGAGATATCCATTTCTGTATCGTTATTTTAAACAGATTCCGGAAGCCGGAAAATTTACATTTCTGGATTCCGGCTGGATGGAGCAGACTTGTAAAGACTGTCTGTCGGGCGAGATTGAGGGCGAAGGTTATACACAGCGGATTGACAGCATCCGCCGTTTTGAGCGGCAGCTTACAGATAATGGTTATCTGGTGCTGAAATTCTTTATGCAGATTGACAGGGATGAACAGAAGCGGCGTGAAAAATTACTTCTGGATCATAAAGACACCAGATGGCGTGTGTCAGACTTTGATAAATGGCAGAATGAACATTACAAAAAATGTGCAAAAATATTTTCTCAGTATCTGTCTGACACGAATGTTTCCTCTGCACCATGGTACATCATAGATGCCAGTGACAGAAAATGGGCGGAACTTCAGGTGCTGGAGACTATGGTAAGCAATATTGAAGTTGCCATGCAGAATCAGGCACATTCCGTTCCGATTTTGCAGAATGTATTCCCTCTGGAGCAGATTCCCCGTCTGTCGGATATTGATCTGAGAGATAAAACAATGGATGACGAGGAGTACAGGGGAGAACTGAAACAGCTCCAGAGTAAACTGGGGGAACTCCATAATAAACTGTACAGGAGACGTATTCCTGTGATCATCACGTATGAAGGCTGGGATGCGGCAGGCAAAGGAGGTAACATCAAACGTATTACAGAAGCTCTGGATCCCCGGGGCTATGAAGTACATCCAATTGCAAGTCCGGAACCACATGAGAAGGCCAGACATTATTTATGGCGTTTCTGGACAAGACTTCCGAAAAATGGGCATATCGCTATTTTTGACAGAACCTGGTATGGCAGAGTTATGGTAGAACGTCTGGAGGGATTTTGCAGTGAAAATGACTGGAAACGTGCCTACAACGAAATGAATGAGTTTGAGAAAGAACTTAAAGACTGGGGTGCAGTCATTATTAAATTCTGGGTACAGATCGATAAGGATACACAGCTGGAGCGTTTTCAGGAGAGACAGAATAATCCGGAGAAACAATGGAAGATCACAGATGAGGACTGGAGAAACAGAGAGAAATGGGATGCCTATGAAGTGGCCGTAAATGAGATGCTTCAGAAGACAAACACTTCCTTTGCACCATGGCATGTACTGGAATCTGTTGACAAGAAATATGCCCGTATCAAAGCACTCAGAATTGTGATCTCTGAAATAGAAAAAGCATTAAAAGAAAATTAAATTTTGCGGGAAATGTGTAAATGAATGATAAGATAACAGTCTGCCTGGGTAAGGGCGGGCAAAGAGAAATGGCAGAATCTTTTGCCAGAAAGAACAATGTTCCGATTATGGACAAACCGGGAGAACATCTGACAGTAATGTTTGACTCCCGGGGCGTATCACTTACCGGTTATGGCCTGACATATCAGGGAGATTTTGAAGGAATGCTGCACAGAGTCACAAACGGAAGACTTTCCCATGAAATGCTGGTACGTGCGGTCAAAACAGAGGGAGAACATCTGAAAGCAATTGATGCCACTGCAGGTATGGGGGAGGATGGTTTCCTTCTTGCAGCATATGGCTATGAGGTGACATTATACGAACAGAATCCGGTGATCGCCGCACTTTTGAAGGATGCGCTCCGGCGTGCCAGAAAGCATCCCGTATTAAAAGACATTGCTTCCAGAATGAAACTGGTGGAGGGTGACAGTGTGTCATGTATGGAGAAACTTATGGATCCGGTAGATGTGATCTATCTTGATCCCATGTTCCCGAAGAGACAGAAATCCGGTCTGATAAATAAAAAACTTCAGCTGATCCAGAAACTTGAACCTCCATGTTCTGAGGAAAAAGATCTTTTTGATGCAGCTATCAAAGCCGGACCTTCCAGAATTATCGTAAAACGTCCTCTTAAGAGCGTCTGTCTTGATGGAAGAGAGCCTTCTTATATATTAAAAGGAAAAGCAATACGATATGACTGTTATGTGATGTAGAAGGTTTATCAGCACATTGCAGCAGCCCTTTATTTTTGAGGGCTGCTGCAATGTATTTTTTTCCATTCCCGGATAAATTCCATTTGTTCCTGATCGGAGATTTCCTGGGAGGCAGCGTCATTTCCGGCAGCTACACAGCAGAGCAGGACGAAGGCCTGAAAGAGTAAAAATACCAGTATCAATAATAATGCAGTCATAATTTGTCTCCTTAATATTATGCAGATGGTTACAGTTATTTTATGAAATTGCTATAAGGATATTTTTCGGGATTTCTGTAACAGATTCTGTATATGCCTGTTGTTTTGCATATCAGAAGTATCTGCATATCATGGAAGCTTTATACATTTTATTTACAGAAAAACGGAGATATGACAGGAGAAACTGTCGGACACAAAAATATAATCTTCCGAATAATTTAAAGTAAGACGCAAATGTTCATTGTCTTTGTAGCGACCTGATGAACAGTTGCGGTAAGATTTCATTATCCAGATGATTCGGAGGATTTTTTATGAAGAATTCAGATGATTCCGGATATACAGGAAAGCACGTGGGTGTGTGTGTTCTGGATACCGGGATTTTTCCTCATATAGATTTTACAGGGAGAATACTTGCGTTTCAAGATTTCATCGGACATCGTATCAGACCTTATGATGATAATTCTCATGGAACCCATGTATGTGGGATCATTGGCGGTGACGGAAGGGCTTCGGAAGGACGGATCAGAGGAATTGCCCCCGGGTGTAGCCTGATAGTTCTGAAGGTGCTCGACAGAACGGGAAATGGCAGGAAAGAAGATGTTTTACAGGCTTTTCGCTGGATCCTGGAGAATAAAAGATATTATGGGATACGTGTAGTGAATATCTCGGTGGGAACAACCTGCAGGAGAGCAGAAGATCACAGAGTTCTGATCGCAGGTGTGGAACAACTTTGGGATGCAGGTCTGGTGGTAGTGGCTGCGGCAGGAAATCAGGGACCGAAGGCAGGAAGTGTGACAGCACCGGGAAGCAGCCGGAAGATTATCACAGTAGGCTCCAGCGATCTGCTTACAGGACGGACTGCCATATCCGGCAGGGGACCTACCTTTGAGTGTGTTTGTAAACCGGATCTGGTTGCGCCCGGGAATCATGTTCTTGCCTGTGCACCGGGGGCAGATAACGGATATGGAGTGAAGAGTGGTACTTCTATGTCTACACCTCTGGTTGCAGGGGCAGCAGCATTGATGCTTGAGAAGAATCCGGAGCTGACTAATGTTCAGATCAAGATGAAATTGAAAGAAAGTGCCAGGGATATGGGATTGCCAAAGAATCAGCAGGGATGGGGAGAACTGGATCTGGAACGCTTTATGGAACTGTGATCAGTAATCTTTTATTTCACAAAATTATTGCTTTAGAGCGTGTCTGAAAAAGGCTTTCTGCAAGATGTGCGTCACAATTTGTGGGATATTTTGCCCGGATGAGGGCGCCGTAGCGGGCTACGGCAACTGAATTCGGGTGAAATATCCCGCAAAGTGGGGCGTGCAGATTGCGGGAATGATTTTTCAGACACGCTCTAGGATAACACATCTCATTCTTTGTCTGTAATATTTATGTAACCTTTTGTCATGGTATTATAACAAAAATACGGTTTTATGAAAAGACTTATTTCTTGACGATTCTGTGAATTCTCTATATACTTTGAATATATCCTATAGCAATTACGATTTATTTTTTGTTAATTTCGATCATCTGTTCAGATATTTTAACTGCCCGGTCTCTTTAATATTTTTTTAATACTATATTTATAAACGAAAGCGAGAACTATACATATGAGCCTACAATCCAACAAGCGAAGCCAGACGAAATCTTCTTCTGCACGCAGGAAAGACATCTACAAAAAATCAAAATACTATCAGGAAAAAAGGCAAAAATTGCTGATTGCAACAGGTATCGGTATCTTTGTTCTGGTTTTTATACTTATTCTGGCAGGTATCCGCGGATGCAGCAACTATATGAGTTCCAGACAGGCAGCAGCCAAAAAAACTGTTTCCATGAACGCTTCTAAGGACAACAGCCAGAAAGCATCCTCAGATTCTCAGAACACGGATTCCTCCAATGCTACAGTATTTTCTCCTGTTTCTCTGACACTCAGTGTTGTCGGTGACTGCACTCTTGGCACAGATGAAACTTTTGATTATGATACCAGCTTAAATGCTTATTATGAAAATTACGGTGCAGATTATTTCCTGCAGAATGTAAAAGATATTTTCTCCACAGATGATCTGACTATTGCAAATTTTGAGGGAACACTCACCGATTCTGATGAACGGGAGGATAAAACATTTGCATTTAAAGCACCCGCATCCTATGCCTCTATTCTGACAGGCGGATCTGTAGAAGCCGTAAATACCGCTAACAATCACAGTCATGATTATGGTGAGCAGAGTTTCAATGATACTCTGGCAGCATTGGACGACGCAGGGATTGTGCATTTCGGATATGATGAAACTGCTGTTATGGATGTAAAGGGAATCAAAGTAGGATTAGTCGGTATCTATGAACTGTATGACCATCTTGAACGCGAGCAGCAGTTAAAAGACAATATTGCAAAAGTAAAGGCAGACGGGGCACAGCTGATCGTAGTAATCTTCCACTGGGGTAATGAAACGGAAACCGTTCCGGACAGCAACCAGACAACACTTGGACGCATCGCGATCGATGAAGGCGCTGATCTTGTATGCGGACATCATCCGCATGTACTTCAGGGCATTGAAACTTATAAAGGCAGGAATATTGTATACAGCCTCGGAAACTTCTGCTTCGGCGGCAACAGTTCTCCAAGTGATATGGATACCATGATCTACCAGCAGACCTTTACTATTGATGCCGATGGGGTAAAAAAAGACAACGTGACCAATATCATTCCCTGCTTCATTTCTTCTGCTGCCTATGATGGATATAATAATTATCAGCCAACTCCGGCAGAAGGTGATGAGGCAACAAGAATCCTTGGAAAAATCAATGAGCGGAGTTCCTGGATTTCTACTGCTGAAGGCAGTACTTTTACTGCAAAATATAACAGTAATAATGACTCCCAGAGCAGTTCTGCAGATACAGCTGCTTCAGATAGCGATATCGTTGATATGAACAGTTCAGCTTCAGATGACACAGACGCAGAGACATACGACGAATCCTATGATACTGATAATTCGGACGCCGAATAAATAGAGCCTTCATTCATCCAAAATCACATCAATACTTCAAAAGAGCTGAAAAATCCAGTTAAGGACTTCTCAGCTCTTTTTTATATTTTTACTATGCTTTTATCAGGCAGATAAAAGCATCCTCTTCGCTACTTGCTCATAACCAGATAATTGATTGATATAATTATTTGGGTGACATTATATGATAATCATAGCATCTCCAAAAGAGAAAAATCTGTACTTTTCCTGCACTGCAGTCTCATAGGCATGCATGATATTCTCCTTGCCTGCCAGCGCAGACACCAACATCACAAGTGTGGATTCCGGCAGGTGGAAGTTTGTGATCAGGGCATCGATCATTTTGAAATGATAGCCCGGATAGATAAAGATTTCTGTCCATCCGCTTCCGGATTTCAGAATTCCATCTTCTCCTGTTGCAGATTCCAGTGTTCTGCAGCTTGTGGTTCCTACTGCTATTACACGTTTACCTGCCTTCTTTGTGTCATTGATCAGCTTTGCCTGATCCTCCTCTACTATGTAGAATTCGGAATGCATATGGTGGCTTTCCACGTCATCTACTTTGACAGGGCGGAAAGTTCCGAGACCTACATGAAGAGTCACATGAGCGATATTGACGCCTTTTTCCTTTACTTTTTCAAGAAGCTCTTTAGTAAAGTGCAATCCTGCTGTCGGTGCTGCTGCGGAGCCTTCGTTCTTTGCATAAACTGTCTGATAACGGTTCTTATCTTTCAGTTTATGTGTAATATAAGGCGGCAGAGGCATTTCGCCAAGCTGATCCAGGATTTCCTCAAAGATTCCTTCATAATGGAACTGGATCAGACGGTTTCCCTCGTCCACCACATCAATGATCTCACCTTTTAAAATACCATTTCCAAATGTGATCTTAGCACCCGGGCGTGCCTTCTTTCCGGGTTTTACCAGACACTCCCAGATATCATTCTCTCTTCGCTTCAGAAGCAGGATCTCGATCAGTGCTCCTGTCTCTTCTTTATGTCCGTATAACCGGGCAGGGATTACCTTTGTATCGTTGATAACCAGGCAGTCTCCCTCTTCCATATAATCCAGAACATCTGTGAAATGGCGATGCTCAATGCTGCCATCTTTTAAAGACAGATGCATCAGTCTGGATGAACTTCTGTCCTCCAGAGGATCCTGAGCGATCAGTTCCTGAGGAAGGTCATAATAAAAATCTGATGTTTTCATTTTATCTGCTCCTCTTCTTCCTTCCACTGTTTCCTTAACTGGCGCACATAGTTCCATTCTTTGTTTGTCAGATCAGCTTTCTTAAGAAGATCCGGGCGTCTTTTTGCCGTGCGGTAAATTGACTGCTCTCTGCGCCACTTTTCTATGTTTGCATGATGACCGGACATAAGAACCTCCGGTACCTTTTTGCCATGCCACTCTTCCGGACGGCTGTACTGCGGATACTCCAGAAGGTTTCCTGCAAAGGATTCTGTCTCACCGGACTCCTGATTGTTCAGTACACCCGGAACCATTCTTGAAATGGAATCCATCATGACCATTGCAGGAAGTTCGCCGCCTGTAAGCACGTAATCTCCGATAGATACGTAATCTGTGACGATTTCCTCCAGAACACGCTCATCAATTCCCTCATAGTGTCCACAAAGGAATACCAGATCCTCTTCCTGCGCCATTTCTCTGGCCATAGCCTGGTTAAATACCTGCCCCTGAGGAGTCAGATATACAACTCTTGGCTTTTTTGCCGTACGGTTTGCAATCGCCTCATAAGCAAGGTAAACCGGTTCTGCCTGCATCAGCATTCCGGCACCGCCGCCATAGGTATAATCATCCACTTTCTGGTGCTTATTGAATGCATAATCACGAATGTTCACTGCCTCCAGTGTGAGGAGACCTTTTGTGATCGCACGTCCGGTAATGCTGGTATTCATGCCATTTTCAATCATCTCCGGAAACAGGGTTAAAACATGAAAATTCATTTATATTAATCCTTTCATCAGATGAATGGTCATTACATTCTTCTCCACATCCACATCAAGGATACATTCCCTGATAGCAGGGAGCAGAATTTCTTCGCCTTTGGCATCCTCTACTACATAGACATCATTAGCGCCTGTTTCCATTACATCTTTCAGAGTTCCAAATTTGCTTCCATCTTCGAGAACTACATCCATACCGATCAGGTCTGCAATGTAATATTCATCTTCTTCCAGCTCCTGTGCTTCTTCTCTCGGGATCCAGAGTTCTCTTTTTTTATACATCTCTATATCATTAATATTATCAATTCCCCTGAATTTCAGGATTACAAGGTTCTTGAAATACTTAACATTCTCTATTTCAAGCTTTCTTTTCTCTCTGCCTGTGTCAAGCAGAACATATTCCAGATCCAGAAATCTGTCTGCATCTGTGGTAGGATATACTTTTACTTCCCCGCGTATTCCGTGTGTCGTAGTGATCACACCAACTTTTAATAAATCTTCCATCTGCTGACTCCTATAATTTTCATATCATACGTCATTTGCATTCTGCTTTTATGCCTGCTCACAGCGAATGCTGATCCATATTCCGAATCCGCTTAAACCCAAATCAGGAGCCATGGGATGTTCCACAGCTCCTGACCCTTATTTTCATTGCAGAATATCTACAATCACTTTTTTGCTGCTTTTTGAAGAAGCTGCTTTTACCACAGTTCGGATCGCTTTCGCAATTCTTCCCTGCCGTCCGATAACCTTGCCCATGTCAGCAGGTCCGACTTTCAGTTCAACGATGATCGCGTCTTCCTTTTCTGTCTCAGTAACAACTACTTCATCCGGATTTTCAACAAGAGATTTTGCAATTACTTCCACTAATTCTTTCATTACATACCTCCCTGACCCGTCCCCTGTGGACGCTGCAGAAATACCTTACATGGTAAATCTGAATTATTTTTCGATTCCGGCATCTTTGAGGATTTTTGCTACAACGTCTGTAGGCTGAGCTCCTGCTGCAAGCCATTTTTTAGCTGCTTCTTCATCAACTGTTACAGCGCTTGGCTCAAGGTTTGGATCGTATGTTCCGATTTCTTCGATACATCTTCCATCACGTTTGCAACGGGAATCTGCAACTACGATTCTATAAAAAGGTGCTTTCTTCTGTCCCATTCTTCTTAATCTGATTTTAACTGCCATTGTTTCTTTTCCTCCATTAAATAAAATATATTGTTTTCTTATGTTATATTACTGTTCAGCTATGAAACAGTAACTTTTATGTCAAAGCGTTATCCGCTTCGCTAACTTCTCAATTACAGTCCAAACGGAAGTTTAAATCCACCGCCGCGCTTACCGGCTTTTCCGCCCATAAGACCAGGCATCTGTTTCATCATCTTCTTGCTCTGCTCAAACTGTTTCACCAGACGGTTTACTTCAGAAACATCTACTCCTGCACCTCTGGCAATACGGTTCTTTCTGGAAATGTTCAGGATTGACGGATTACTTCTCTCCTGAGGTGTCATGGAAAGGATAATTGACTTGGTTCTGTCCATGGCTTTCTCATCGATCATTCCCTCAATATCCTTCATCTTACCGCCCATACCTGGAAGCATATTCAGGATACTGCCGATACCGCCCATCTTGTTCATCTGTTCCATACTGGTAAGGTAATCGTTGAAGTCAAAGTCCATTTTCTTCAACTTCTTCTGCATGTCCTGCGCCTGTTCTTTATCGATGGAAGCTTCTGCTTTCTCGATCAGGCTCATGACATCACCCATACCAAGGATTCTGGAAGCCATACGTTCCGGATAGAACTGCTCCAGATCAGAAAGTTTCTCGCCCATACCTACATACAGAATAGGCTTACCGGTTACTGCCTTGATAGAAAGGGCTGCACCGCCTCGGGTATCACCATCCATCTTGGTAAGAATGACACCGTCGATTCCTACTTTATCAGCAAATGTGCTTGCCACATTTACCGCATCCTGTCCGGTCATCGCATCTACAATGAGGATGGTTGCATCTACCTGAATGTTCGCCTTGATATCTGCAAGTTCCTGCATCATATCTTCATCAACATGAAGACGACCGGCTGTATCGATAAGTACGACATTCTGCTGATTTGCCTTCGCATGCTCTATGGCTGCTTTCGCAATATCCACAGGCTTCTGCTTATCTCCCATGGAAAATACTTCCACGCCCTGTTTCTCGCCGTTGACCTGCAGCTGTGTGATAGCCGCCGGACGGTAAACATCGCAGGCTACTAAAAGAGGTTTCTTACCTTTGGATTTCAGCTTACCTGCAAGCTTCGCAACTGTGGTGGTCTTACCTGCACCCTGCAGACCTGCCATCATGAACACTGTGATCTCATTTCCCGGGCGAAGAGGCAGATCTGTTGTCTCACTTCCCATTAATTTCACAAGTTCATCATTAACAATCTTGATCACCATCTGACCCGGATTCAGACCGCTCATAACGTCCTGTCCGATTGCCTGCTCCTGTACAGATTTAGTAAACTGCTTCACAACCTTAAAGTTTACGTCTGCCTCTAACAGAGCCATCTTTACTTCCTTAAGGGCAAGCTTAACGTCCTCCTCTGTCAGGCGGCCCTTGCTTCGCAACTTCTTAAATACATTCTGCAGTTTATCTGTCAAGCTTTCAAATGCCATATGTTATAACTCCTCTAAAATCTCATTGGAAATATTTACAATTTCATCGGAATGATATTCCCGGGCAAGTACACGGATCTGCTTTACCTGTGCCCGTATATTCAGGAATTTCTCTACAAGATGAAGCTTCTGTTCATACTCTTCAAGGGTCTTGTTGCATCTCTTGATCATATCATGCACACCCTGTCTGCTGATGCCCAGATCCTCTGCGACTTCACTCAGCGAGTAATCCTCCAGCACCACGCTCTCATAAACCTGCTGCTGTCTCTCTGTCAGAAGTTCTCCATAAAAATCATATAAATAACCTTGCTCTACAAACTTCTCCATCTGTAATCACCTTGACTATATTAACCTATTTCCAATGTGCTGTCAAGCATTTTATCTTGACGAACTAAATTTATCTTGTTTTGCCTTGTGTTATCCTGCGTAAAATCAACGCTTCTCTGATTTGCCATCTTTTTGTCTTACTCCGTCTCGTGTCATCTTTGTCACAAAATTTGTCACAGAAATTGTCACAAAAAGGCCAGAAAAAAAGGCGCTATTACAGCACCTTTATCGTCTTTATCACCTCTTCCTGTTTTCGCTTTTTCTCCTCTGTCAGATGTGCATAAGTGTCAATTGTCACAGATGTTGATGCATGCCCCAGAATCTCACTGACAGCCTTAACATCAGCTCCGGCAGAATATGCCAATGTGGTATATGTATGTCTTGCCATGTGAGGACAAAAGTTTTCAAGCTTCTCTTTTCCATTTTCCTCTGCTTCTTCGTTGTATGATTCTATAATTCGGTTAATCAGATTTAAGAATCCAGGTTCATTCCAGACACGCCCAACAGAATTTGCAAATACAATGTCTGATACCTGCCTCCTGATGTTTCCGGAATCATCTACATAAGGAATTGACATCGTAGGACCTGCATTCCTCATTTTTTCTTTCAGAAGCATTTTTCGTACCTCATTATTCATCGGAATCGTTCTGACTGATGTTCTGCTCTTCGGAGAAGCCAACGCCATAGTAAAACCGAAGTCTTTTTTCCGGTAACGGTTGACCGTCTTATCAATGGTAAGCATATTATTTTTAAAATCTACGTTATCCCATGTAAGCCCGGCAAGCTCTCCTATCCTTACTCCTGTATTAAATAAGAAAATAAATTCTGGATAAGCATAAGAATACTGGGGACTTGTCTTTACATAATCCATAAACAGCTTTATCTGATTTGATTCTATTGCTGTACGTTTCTTTGCTCCTGTCTGAGGTATCTGGAGATTTCTGGCCGGATTCTTCAGTATCACATCTTCATCCACTGCACATTCAAATACTGCATTTAAACAGCTTTTTAAATTCGTCATGGTAGAAGTTTTCTTTCCATCCTTAATCATTCCATTGACGATTTTCTGGCAGTCCACCTTTTCAATCTTACAGATTGGCTTCTTGCCTATTGTTTTTCTAATATATGTATTGTAATAGGATTTATAGTTGGTGCAGGTTGTCGCTTTACGCCCGCTCTTGGCAAATGTCTCAAACCAATAATCAAAATACTGATTTAATGTCTCTTTTGCTTTCTTTGTGTTGAACCTTGCCCCTTTATCAATCTTACATAACAAATCATTCTCCTGCTTACGGAGATCTGCCAGACTGGCAGCTGTAATTGTCACACGCTCTCCATCAACCATTTTACGGAACATATATCGCTGATTCTTTTCATCGTAGTATTCACCTACGCGGAGGTTTCTACCTTTAATGTCTTTTCTCGCCATAGTAATACCTTTCTTATATTAAGGCAGGGCAGCAGTCCGCCGCCCCTCTGATTATCCCAACAATCTTAAAACATAAGCATGAATTACTTTCAGCCAGTGAAGATTATTACATTTCTGAATCAGTTTAATAGTTTCTTCTTTGTAATCCATATCAATTTCCCCTGTTCTTTAATACTCTGGCAATGAATCTATAGAAGAATTCAAGCAGGCTATCATCATTTACCTTCTGTAATATCTCAATAGTTTCTTTCTTGTAATCCATATTAGTACCCCCACTGCTTCTTAAATGAGACAATTACGTTATACAAAAATTTCAGAAATTTCTCGCTCTGGATTTCATTCAGAAAATTTTCAATTTCTTTTTTATAATCCATGTTATGCCTCCGCCACTTTCACATTATCTTTAATCCGCTTTACCATCAGATAATTAGCAAGGTTATGTACTCTTTTGAGATCTTCCAGATCATTCATCATTAAAGCATCTATAATCAGCCAGAAACGCTCCTGATCTTCCTCTGATAATTCCATAAAGGCTTCATTGCTGGAACAAGCTATCCGAAAGAGTTCTGCCAGCTCATAGATGTGCTGTAATGATCTTCTATCTTTGTTAACCTGGACAACGTCCATTATTGCCTTTCTGCAAGGGACCTGAGTTAAATTACACTTCTCCATTGTTTTCTGCCTCCTGTTCCTTTTTAATCTGCTGATTATAGCATCCTCTAACAAATCCAAAAGCTAAGTCTAATAGTTCTACATCATCCATCCTTAACGCCATACTAATAATGTCTGACTGTCTGGACAGTACTCTGGCCTGATCGCGGCTCATATTCCAACTTTCCTCCCAATCTTTCGCCTCTTCTTTTGCCTCTTCCAGCTGTTTTTTGAGATCCGCGATAATCTCAGTTGCAAGAGCTGCACTTACTTCTTCTGTCTCCTGTGCCGGAACGCCTGTAGCCTGCATCACTTCTGTTTCTTCTGATGTTCTTAATGTTTTTTCTTTACTCATGCTTCATTCTCCTCTCGTTCTAATTCGTGTACATAATCACATACTTTAGCAGATATAAATCCACTCAAAAAAATTACAAGAACGTCCATTACTGATATCATACTTTCGTTCCTTTCTTTTGTTGTCTGAGGGGAATGAGTATGTTATAATACGCACAGCCCCTCAATTTTGATCGTTTGTCGGGTTACTTTGCCTTTATCAGAGTTGCCGCTCTGGTAAGGGCTTTTTATTAAATTGTTTCTACCTGAGACTTTCCAAAGAAACTTGCCTTGTATTCTGCGCCGTCTCCCCTGCTTCCCCAGATAAGAGAACATCCGAATAATGCTGATGCTCCATGCTTTACCTTATAACCAAGCTCTTTCCACTTAGCAAAGGTATTGGTTTCCTCTGTGATTCCTGCTGCATGTTTCGCATCTTCGATTCTCTTTGCATTGATTTCTTCTGCCTTTGCAGATAACCATGCTCTGTGAAGTGCTTCTGCAAAGCTGATATTCTTTGTCTTGCGGTAAACTTTCCATGCTTTCAACATGATCTTTGATAAGTTGTACTTCATGTTCTTATCCCTCCTTTTATCGGAATTCCCAACAGCCCCGGCAGGTCTTAAAGCTATCTAAGGTTTCTCGACCGTCTCATTATCCCCTTACCCTTGCCCGGTGTTATGTAAGTGTCTTTGGTACATCTTACTATCACTTCATTTTCACTCTTCGCTGTTGTTCTGTTCCCTTGAACTGATTATAGTATACTATGTACGTAGTTACCTGTCTATTGACTTTTTTTACAAATATGTACGTAGTTTTTTGTATCTTTTTACTATGTACACAGTTTCATCTTTTTGATATAATTTTGAAGTATTAAAATCAACTATAGGGAGAGAGAGATTTGAAAAAAATCACAACATTTTACATTCACCACAAAGTCACAGCATTTTTTACGGCTTTATGGCTTATTTTTATGGTTTACATTACAATTACTGGTTTTCAGAAAGACAGTTCACATATTATAGCCGGACTTGTTGCTACTTTAGTTATATTTGTTCCTGGTGCCGTAATAATAGCTCTTGTATGCACCATTATTTCTTCTATAGTCAGAACTTTTTCAGGAATCATCAAAACAAATTCTACTGATTCTAATGACGTAGAACCAATTATTCCGTCATATAGCAAAAGTGATTATGCTCCTGAATCCGCTTCTGAACCAGAAGACACTGTTGAATCTTATGTATCACCAGAACCACAAATTCCTGTCTACGATACAATGGAAGGACACGACTTCGAATATTATTGTGCTGAGCTGCTCAAAAATAATGGTTTCTACAATGTTAGTGTTACACAAGGTAGTGGAGATCAGGGAATCGATGTTCTTGCCGAGAAAGGCGGTGTAAAATATGGCATACAGTGCAAATGTTATTCTTCTGATATCGGAAACAAAGCAGTGCAAGAAGCCTTTTCCGGATGTAGATATTATAATTGCCATGTTCCAGTAGTAATGACAAATCGCTATTTCACCAGACAAGCAAAAGATCTTGCCCAGAAAACAAACGTTCTTTTATGGGATAGAGACATTTTAAATAAATACATACAAGTATCTCAAGGAGGAAATCTCTAATGCCTGAAATTTCAACTAAAGCCAAATATGATATCGAATATGCAAAAAATAAACTTAAACGTATTCCTCTTGATGTCCAAAAGGAAAAATACGAAGAAATCAAAGCCGCTGCGACTGCTGCCGGAGAATCCGTAAACGGTTATATCAAAAAAGCAGTTGATCAACGGATGGAACGTGACAACGCATAACTAATATTATTCACGAAAGGATGTGCTCTCATGGCAAAACGTTTATACACCTATGATGATATTATGAATCTGCCTGATTTTATCCGGGTAGAATTGATTGACGGTGTAATTCAAACAGATGACTGGACAAATCTGGAGGTTGATGAGGAAGTCTTTCAGAATCCACCATCCGAAGATCGTCACGTCACCTATCGCCTTTCCATCGTAAAAAAATAAAACAATACCTGATATTTTACTGTTCTATTTGCATAGGAGGATTCCATGAGCCTTTTCAATAAAATTAAAAGTATTTTCAATTCATCATCCGATGATGTTCCTGATGCTCAAACCATCTATTTCAAAAATGGAGAGATGTACAAAGTATATCCCACTGATAAAGAAAGCTGGTACGATGCCAGATATCTGGTTTCAGATGGAGTAAAATATGATCTGGAGAATCTGGACGATTTAAAGCGCATTCCTGTACCAAAATTCCCAGCACATCAAAATATAATGGATGGATATGGCGTTACTGGAAATTTAGATTATGTTTTAAGGATGAAAGCCGGAAGCTTTTATAATCGCAAAGATAAAATAAGATGTTCAGCCTGTTTATGGAAATGTACTGAATTAATGTTTGCTCATCCTTTTTTATCTTGGGACGAAAGCCACTTTTACCGGATAGTACAATGGCACGTAGAAATGGGAATGTTTGACGAAGCTGACAAGGCTGAGAAATATATATATTCTGTACTTGATCATGATGCAAACTATCAGCAATTGATCAATCATATAAAAGATAATCCTGAATACATAAAACAGCAGGAAGCATTTCATAAGAAAAATTTGATGCGTAAAGAATACTATCATATTTTTTATGAATTACCTGAACTAGCTCCCAAATCTTTTAGCGCTTATAGTAGAATGAAAAATGCTCAAACAAAAAATTTTCTCAAACTTAAAGATCAAGCAATAAAACATGGGATTTCGATAAGCTAGAACTGAATACAGTATATTTATCCAGGCAGCCAGTAGAGCGGCTGTGGTTCCCCTGATCCTGAGCCTTGACAGGAGGGGATGCTTATGAGCGATTACGAGATATTTATGATAATCCTGACAACAGCCAGCTTAATTGTATCTATCCTTACATACACACATAAGAAATAGCCGCCCTGCTCTCTGGTAAAGAATAGGCGGCTACGTCTTATACATATATCTTGCCAGGACGGGGAACCTTGACTTCCCTTACTGGCTGTCTTGATAAGTATATTATATGCCAGTCCCCAGAATTTGTCAATTTCCATTTGCCCACACTCTCATCTGCTGCCGCTTCGCCTATTCAATTTATTGGGATCCTTCTCAGCATTTCCTTTATGCTTTCCACACCTTTCATTTCTTTATAATAATCGTCTATTTCTCTTTATTCTACCTTACCCTATACAAATATACCCTTGCACTGTTTCCATCCATTTTCGCCTTGTTTTATGCCTGTACTCTGGGCAAATAAAACATTTCACGCCGTACACTGTAAATACCGCATAGCTTCCAGCCGATTCTTGCAGTCCTGGTAAATATCTTTGTAATTACGTCCTGCTGCCATGCCAGTTCTTAAAGTATGCGCTATCAGATGTTCCACCAATGACAGATCATCTAACTGACTTCCGGCAGCAGTTGTCTTGTCAGTGATTCCTACACTCTTATATGCCAGTCTGGTATAATTGCTGTAATAGTAATCTGCGTGAGTGCTTCCCTGCGCTCTGGCATATTCCACAAATTCCTTGATAACATCCGTCTCTGTTCTTCTGGTGATCCTCTCTTCCTGATCTGCTATCTGATAAGCAGCAGTATTCTTTTCATAAACAAGTCTTTCCATCCGATTGAACGCATCAATATACTTCCATTTCCAGGCATCTGCCTCTTTTCCAGTAAAGCCAAATGCCAGGAACACAAAGCCATCTTTATTCAACAAATACTTTTTATTATATTTTCCGGAAGCATCTTTATACTTAGATGGCTTAATACACTGAACGCAATTTTGCGTTGAGTCATTTGCCAATAAATTCTCTATTGCTCTAATGACATCTGAATGCCTTTTTCCAAATTTCTCCGCTACCTGTAAACTATCACATACTGCTTGTTCATTTTTAAGATATACTAAATCGTCTATAACAACGCTCCTTTCCGCTCTGCAATTATTTTCCGAGCTATATAAGCCAATGCTTCAAGTTTTTTCAAGTTCTATTTCGGAAATAACTGTACTGTTATGGGGCTACATATAAAAAATCTCAACATTTCTCAACAACCATGAGTAAATATGTTATTGCTTTTCGGCTATATATGCTAAAACACCATCATAATGCTGTTTCTCACGCTTCCCTCACGCTTCGTTATCCATTCGCGCGTATTATATACAGCCCCATATCCTTACAGTACCGTAATATTTTCACCTAATTTTCCATTCTATTGCTAAAATGGATATCTTCCGCATGCCTGTAGTGCAGATCTGAATAATGCCAGTGTTTTTCGTTTATATCCATAAACATCTGCATGGCATTTGTAATTCTGATCAATCCCTTTTCTGGCAAGGACCTGAAATGCCACGCCCTTGGATATACTGTAGAAGAGATCATCTTCAACCATAGGATTGCATTCATGCGCACATTGTAACAGCAGAAGCTTGTCCGGCAGTTCCAGATCCAGACAATACTGCTTCAGCTGTTTTTCCTCTCCCTTTTTAAACCCATAATCTGTATAAGTTGCTTCTCTGGTTCGCATAATTTCTTCCTTTCTTTGCTCCGCTTTAAGTTGTTCCTGTGCCCCATTTTTCTTTATGCTAACTCAAATGGGTTTTTCCCGTTTCTGCGTCTCCTCATTTTAGCTTCACTGATAATAATATCCAGTAATTTTCTGCCGGACGCATTAACTGTAACATTATAGGTATTTCCGTCTCCCTGTCCTTTCCCTGATTCTTCCCGGACGATCTGACGCAACAAGCTTTCCGGTGTTTCCAGGTTATTTCCCTTTTTCTGGTCACCTAATACCGCAAGGAATTCACTTCGCGGTGGAATAACTGCACCACTGGCCAGATACGGAACTGTATTAACACGTGGCAACGTCAAATGATAATTTCCAAATCTACGCCCACCGTTTGGAAGTTGTACATTATAAGAGAATGTAAATCCGCTTTCGATTCCGGCAATAGAATTATTAATGTTGCCAACCATGCCGTTCACTCTAGATATTATGTTATTTAAACTTCTTATAATAGAGGTTTCAGCTCCACCGATAGCTCTAACAAGATTGTCCGCCATTTGCTTTCCGTAGATATCCGCACTACCTGCCATGTTTGATAATTCTTTGTCAACTTTTCGGCTCATCGTCTCCCAAGTTAAATTGGTATCAATAACTACTGATTCCCAATATGACTGAATATATCCCATGATATTTTTCATGGCTTCCAACGTATCTCTTTGCATATCTTCCAGAGCGTCTTTCACTGCCCCATAAGATTCTTTCCACTCAGATTTAGAGGTTTTGGTTACTTCCTTAAACGAATCGTCAGTATCTCTTTTTACACTTTCAGTATTTGTCTTTGTATCGGATGCCATACTGGATGTAGCATTCTCTACATCTGTTTTCGCTGTCTCCATAGAAGATGAAATCTTCTCCTGCGCTCCGACAATATTGGTATCTACTGCTGTGGTAACCGCTGTAGTTGCTGCCGGGAACTCTGCCCCTAATGCTGCATTCAGATCATCCAGTGGTACACCTGCATTCTTCAAAGCAGTGTAAACCATGTTCAAAGCATCCTGCGCACTCTTGGCACTTCCGCCAGTGTCCTGAAGCTGGCTTCTGACTCCCTGATAGGTTCCGCTAAATTCGTTCCCTTTCAGGCTTAATGTATAAAGAGTGTCCGATAAAACACTAATTGCTTCTTTCGCGCTCAGCGAAGAGAGATCAATCTGTCCTGCACTTTCAGAGAATCCCTGTCCCAATGCCAGCACTTTATTGGTCATATCTTCTACGAAGGTACCTGTTACGCCCGCCTGAGCACCATATTGTTCAAGTATTGCTTTCGCCTGCTCAGCGGATATGCCATATTCTGCCAACTTATGAATAAAGCTATCATACATTTCAGCATTGGATTTTCCTGCACTTTCATCAGCTTCAATCAGCTTCCAGAGATCTTCTGCCTGCTTTTGGGTTATTACATTCGAGGAACTCATTGCCCCAGCATAATCATGCAGATATCCACCCGCCTGTGTCAGAACGCCGTTTCCACCCTGTAAAGTTTCTATAAATCCTGCCAACTTTTCTGTTCCTACAATTGCCGCCGTAGCTACCGCCGCGATCAATCCTGCCGTTCCTACCAATGGGGCAAGAGATGAAGCAAGGGAAGTAAATCCGCCCGCTGCCGCACTGGCAGCTTTTCCCAGTACAGATGTCAGACTTCCAGAAAGAGCCGCTACTGCTTCAGATCCGATTATCTTCTTTCCTATTGCTCCAATCAGCAACTTTACCAGACTGCCAATCCCTGTTATATCCGCAATCTTTACAGCAATAAATGCTTTTCCGAGAAAAGCTGCTATTTTGCCGGCTGTGCCGCCCTCTTCCAACCCATCAAACAGACCTCCAATCGTTGTTTTGATTGCTTCAATGACCTGCCACAGATGTTTTCCCCAATCAATCTGGCTTAAGAATGTTCCTATTCCTTTCCCTACTTCTTCCCAATTTGTTTTTTGAGCCAGTCCAACCAAAGAAGTACATAAATTGTTCAGGAATATTTCCAGTTTCTGTCCATTGCCTTTCCAATCAAATTTTGATACAAAAGTATTGATTCCGCCCGCAATATTATCAACCATCTGTTTCCAGTTGAAATTGACAGCAAAATTGTAAAGAGTTGTAAACGCACCGTTAAGTCCAGTAGCAAGTGTATCTCCTATCTCTGAAAATGAAACAGTCGAAAAAACACCGTTCAGTGCATCCGCAACCGCCTTTCCAATATCAGCATAAGGAAGATTATGAACAAATCCGCTGAATATCTTCCAGGAAATCATGAACATGTTGCCAAGCAGCTGTCCAAGATTATTCCAGTTTACCTCATGAACCAGACCAGTAATACCTTCTGCAAATTTCTTTCCAAGATTCTTCCAATTTATTCCTGTAATCAGAAGATTCATAGTATTCACAAGAGTATTAATCCCAGCCCCTACAGTACGTCCTAACAAATCCCAATCAATATGATCAACCAGGCTATTAAATGTTCTTGTAAAAGCATCACAGAATTTTGTAATCTTGGGTCCAACATTGTTCCAGTTAATCACATCATAAATTTTCTGCAGGCCTTTATTAATGCCACTGGCAATATAAGCCCCCAACCCTTCCCAGTCCTCTTTTTTGATGAGCTTTCGGATCTTATCAGCAATTCCCTTTATAGAACTCGTGATAGGAACTTCTTCAAACATATCACCGGCAGATGGGTCAGTGTATTTGTTCCCGCCGATTGTTCCTGCACTGTTTACGCCATCATCATATCTATTAAGTTCATCAATCGGGCTAAGATATCCTTTTACTTCCTTTGTGGCTTTCTTGGCACTATCCGCTGTTTTATCCAAGCTGGCAGCATAGTCTTCCTGAACGCCTATTGCTTTTGTAAAAGTTTTTTGCCCGGTTAATGCTGCAATCAGCATACCTACGCGGGTAACCGCATCTGACATAAGATTAATAAACTTGACAAGAATCGGTGCGACTGTTGTCAATATTGGTGCGAATGCTGTTGCAAAAGAATTTTTTAATCTTGTCATACTGGACATCAATGAAGACATTGCTGTGTTTGCGGTATTAGAATACTCAGCAAGATTCTGAATTCCCGTCTTTACTCCGTCACCAACAGCATTTATAGCCTGGGACATGCCCGAAAACAATAGTGATATTCCCAACACCTCATCCAGACCTGCCTTAGAACATTTTGCCTGCTTATCGAAATTAAACATAGATTCCACTGCTTTTTTCATAGCAGAGACCATACTTTTTACAGCCGATCCTACGCTCTTTAAAGCAGAGCCAATGTTCTTCATGACTACACCTACACGTGCAGCAGCTTTCTGTAGATTCTGCATTACCAGAACAAGCTTGTTATTCTTTTCCTGATATTCCTCTACTTTTTTCTTCAGATTATTATATGAAGAATATAGCCTTCCGTTTATACGTTCCAGTTTCTGTGATTCCTCATCGTACTTCTGCAATGTATTTTTATAGGCATCTGTCGATTTAGGATCTATGTACGCACTGCCGGATACCTGCATCTCCTTCTGTTTGTTCTGCAGTCTCTCCATGTCTGCCCATATTTCATCCAACTGCTTATCTAGTTCTTTAACAGGCCCAGAATCAACTGGAAATCCCATATCAATCCATTCACGCTGTTTAGATTCTATTTTTTCAAAGTCTGTCTCAAGAGCCTTGATCTGATCCGAAATCAGCTTGTATCCTTCTGTTTCTATTTTGCTTTTACCCAGCTCATCCAGTTTAGATTTTAATTCAGCAACTTTTCTTTCCTGCTTTTCATAGCTTTGATAAAGGCTGTTAACTGTTGCAATCTGCCTTTGAAATGAATTTTTTGCTGTTTCTCCCATTTTTGATACCTGAGCAGTAATTCTTGTCATTCCTGCCTTGATCGTATTTAATCCTTTGGAAAGACCTTCTGTCTGAATCCTGGTATCAATGATGATTGAGCCATCAGCTGCCATATTATCTACCTCCCAACTATTTGAGGTCAGGGTACCAGTTCCCAATTACCAGTACCGAGTTATAAATTAGGGCTATCCTGTTTCCAGAACAGCCCGCATTTTCTTATTTTGCTTCGTCTTTTTTCGTGTATTTAGCAATATATTTGTCAATCCGTTCCTGCTGCTTCTTTTCTCTTTCGGCTAATTCCTTTTCAATGATTCCGCCAATCACAGTGATAATCTGTTCGGCAAATGTCTGTCCATCTTCCAGAATTGTAAACGGATGAGTAATTTTAAAGAAGTTCTCCGATACAGGAGCACCGAACAGGAAATCAATCTTTTCACCGGCTTCTTTCTCCAGCTCAGGAAGAATCTCTTCCAAGTCCTCCCCTTTTATTTTGTCACCTACACTTGCGAAAAACGCTGCTGTCTCTTTATATCTGTTTAAGATTCCAACATCTGTAGGAACAAACCGGAACACTCCCAGATCATTTCCATCCTGATCTACAATCTCATAGCTCTTAGCACCTGTATTAAATGTTATCTTCTCTGCCATTACTTATCGCCCTCTCCCTCATATTTCTGAAGTTCTTTTTCAAGTTTCCGAAGTTCGCTGTAATCCTGTCCAATTTTTCTGCATTGTCCTGCCATTACTCCAATTATTGTAGGCAACATCCTGGATGATTTATCCAGATCATCAAGGGCTTGTCTGGCAGAGGCATTTATTGCCGCCTGAAGCTTATCCTGTTCATATTTTCTACTTTTCTTCATTCTGATACGTCTCATTGTCTTTCCCCCTTACCGCATCATAAATAGCTGCTAATTCCACGACTGCAACCAACATCAACATGTTAAGTAAAATCACATATATCATCTCCTGTCCTATCGTGATACATATATTATCTCACATTTTGTGAGAACAGCTCTCTACCTATTTAACAGCTTTTTCTATTTTCAAACCTAGGTCAAATTGTCCGAGGTCTAAAAAATCTTTTTTCTCTGTTCCCTCTAACGCAATATAATGTTTTGCCATATCAACAGTAAGAAGATAATCTTGTACCTCTTGTTCTCTGCCGTATTGATTGCCCTGTACCTTTAGGTACACCCCATGAAAATCTTCGCTTTCTACAAATCCCTGCGAATTTGTTTCAAACCATGCAGAAAATCTCTTACTGATTTCCAATGCCTTGTATAACTCTCTTGCTGATACTGTCGGCTGTTCACCGTCATAATTAATTCATTCATGTATCTCTTTTTTGTCCAGAGAATTTAAAAGCCTTCTTTGAACCGTCATCAAAATGATGATTGATAAGGTATTGACGGCATGCTCACAAAGCAAATATATTTTTATGTCTATGAAAATTTGGCAATCTATAACAGATTATTTCCTTCTATCTGCTTAGCTTTTTGATTATTTTAAAAATTCAGAGAGCCACTTTTTAGCATTTTCTTCTTATTCGCCTCTTCTGCCATATTGCGAATTTCTTTTATAATACGCCATAAATAGCTCCGGCAAAAAAATTCTAACAAATAATAATAACACACGTCCTTGTATTCTTCTTTCCGTCTAATGCCCATTCTAAAAAGCTCTTTGATAATTTCTATTGTTTTAGTTTCTCTCAACCTTTTTGCTACAGAATTTACTTCCATTACAATCCGCCTTTCTTCACAAAGAAGCACAAACGTATCTTCGAGTGACTCCTCCGGAATGTAATCCAATAATACATTTTTACTTTCTAAAATCCCATCCGCGGTTAAAAGCACCTCATACTGTCTGGGACCTATAGATGCGTAAACTTCTATCCCTTCTGACTCCAAATCATCATTTTCAGATTCTTGAATAATACGTGAACAGCATATTTCCGCGTAATTTTCCATATTATTTGTTTGCAAAAGTTTAAATAAACTTATTCTCATGCTTTTTATATCGTCTCTATTCTTTATTGCTGAAATAATTCTTCTTTTTACTACCGACATCTAAGTACCTCTTTCTATTTTCTATATATCTAACTGTTTTTATTGATTCTTACTTCTTCAAATCACCATTTTATCTGTCATACCATTACTTAAATAATGGCTTTCAAGGAAATCGTGATTTTCACGAATTGCCTTTGATCTATTTCGTCAAACTAACATACTACCTATAACAAGTTATTGAACCGTAGGTTCGGCAGCAGGATTGTATGTTGATCACGAAATCGAGTCGAATAATACCCAAAACAAAATGAATAACAATAGTACTTGCTTCAATGTTTTATATGCACGTATTTTACATTTTATTCCATCATCTCTACAATTTTGCCATTGTTATATTAAAATCGTTTTTTACTCCGTTTTATTCCTATGTTCCTGTATTTTCAGACTTGTTCTGTCGTAGTCGTTCTCCCATCTGCTGCCGCTGTTCCTCTGTATATTGTTTCGGAGGAGAAATCCGGATCCAAGCTACCGGAACATGAGCACAAATACTTCCGTCCTCATTATCCGCAATAATCTGACAATCATCAGGATGTTTCTCTGCCAGCTTGCGGATTACTGACTTATACCGACCCTGTGAGAATGATAAAGTTGCTCTGGTATCATTGGTCATAAATTCAATTACATTTTCGTTACAGCCATCCATAAAAATCTCCTTTTCGTTTTGTTCGATAATATTTACAGTCTTATTTTTCGGGGTTCGCTCAGGTTTCGTTCTAACGCATTTTACTCTTTTAGGGGCTCCGAAATCTCCGAATGTCTATGCGCGCGTAATCGTGTCATTAAACTCTTTTACGTGCGCGTTATCGTGTTACAAAATTCCCATACTCCCGTCATTTTTTGTCTAAAAATCCATCAATTTGTAATCATCTTTAATATCATCAGGTAATCCCTTAAAAAGGAAATTCTGAGGCATTCTTCGCAATGTTCCAATAATTTCAAATCGCTGTTCACTCTCCAACATGGCTGTTATTTCTGGACATTCTTCAACATTCTTTGTATACCATGACTTCTGTTGTGACGGAGAATACCGGGGATCATCACGCACATACAAGAACAGCCACTCTATACACAGGCTCATTGTAAATTGAACATGCAACCCACATTCGTAATAATATTGAGCTATCATTAATGCATCATGAAGTGTAGTTGTTATCCGCTCTGGCTTCTGATAATGTCCTTCCGGGAAATATTCAACCCTGCATTCATTCTTCATAAAACTCCATGGAGCAATGGATACAAACGGAGCATGATCCGCCTGCACTTTCATTACCATCTGAGCTCTTTGGTATAAAGCATCAAGCCTTTTAATCAACGGACTTCCCATAATTCACCACCGCCTTTAAATATGCAAATCCTTTGCCTGTTTCTTCGTACCATTATGGCCCTGTGATTTCTTTCTGGCATTTTCCCTTTTGCAAGCTCTCAACCACTGATGCAGCTCCGGCACACTCGTAGCTCTTATCGTTACACGCTTATTTCTTCTCGGCATTTAATACTCCTTCCTATCAGATTAGACTTGTCCGATTCATAAATCTATCATTTACCCCTCTTCTGTGATTTCTGTTCTTGTTCTACACGTGACATCAATTCTTCCATAGCTTCCAGACGTTCAATCATATCTACATTTTTTGTCCACTGAGAACACTGAGACAATGCCGCATTAGCTGCGTTCACTCTGATCTGTGCTGGTACTTCCGTATCAATAGCCGTATTGACCAACACTGCTGCACATTCTCCAAGTTTACCTTGCAGATATGCAATCGCTCCCGTTATAGCTTCATTCCTTGCTTCAGAATATTTGCGCTGAAAACTGTCTGTATGAATTACAGTATAGATTGTAGGTCTGGGAATCTTCGTCTTTTTAGATATCTCACTTATATTCGGGCATGTTAAAAACGCCTGCACTAAGATGTCCTCGCGTGCCTCTGCTGATATACCTCTTGCCATAATAATCACCCCCTAACTAATCAATGATATTTCAAATACATAAAAACAGACGGTTTTGACAGGTTGTCGATCCGAGAAGATGTTAATATCTGTTAATGTTTTCGGCTATATACTGAGAAATACTAAGTTTTCTTAAGTTCCTCCCATATAGAGTGATATGTGGGGTTTTGTCAGGTTCTGCCAGCATCGTCTACTACAAATCTACTGTTTTCACCAGTAAATCAAATTCATGAAGTGCTTTCCGCTTATAACCATAAAAATCATTTTCAGTGCATGGAAGTTCACATGAATTGCTGTTTTTGAATATCTGGCGATATCCCACGCTTTCTGTAAAACTCTTTACCAGATGCGAAGCAAGAAAGTCATTTGCTCTGTTGCATGCTTCGATTACTAAAGAATAATACTGTTTATCTTTTACCATTTCTTTGAGTTCTGCTGCCCGTCCCGGCGTAATCCCATAATCTTTCAATTTCATTTTTCTGATGCTCATTGGTATAGAGTCCTCCTGTCCTGTTTGTGGTATAATAGCTTACAGAAAGACTCACCCCTTTTATACGGTCCTGCGTCAGTTACTTTGACTGATGTAGGACTTTTGCTTTGCGCTCCAGATCTGACGCAACATTGCACAAGACATCCCGGCACAACTGGCAATTATATTGCGATTCTATTTCGTGAAGATCATCTACCAACTTCGACCAATATGTATCACCCTGCGGAGCACCCGGCGGGTAATGTGATTTATATACCCGCCAGGCAGCAGTAAATATATCGTATACCTGTCTTAGTTCTTCTACTTTGTCCAATTATTACTCCTCCGGCATCACATAGACTTTTTCTCCGCTCTTATACTGTTTGAGCATATCGTTTAAAACTTCTTTAGCACGATCAATGTTCCCATATTCCCCAATAGTAGGATCTAAAGTAGCCGTTGTTGAAACAACCATTCCTTTTTCGCCACATGCTACAATCCAAACCTTTTTGGGAAAATCAATTATCTCATTTCTGTTTTGTGTGAATACTTTCAATTTCTGTCCTTTCCGGCGGTTCATTTGCCTATAAAATTTTTTAATCAAAAGGTATCTCCATTTGTTCTATCTGACTTATCGAAATAAATCCATCTTGATCTGTTTCCCATCCATAAGGCTTTCGGAAATCCTCACGATTATCGCTAATTCTTTTTGACGCTTCGTCATAATAAAGGGTTACTGATTTTTCTCCCACCGCAAGCTTTCCTGTTAAACGATTTTTAGAAATCGTTAATAATCGTTCTGTGTCTGGCATTTTTTTATCTCGCTTATAGGTCATAACAACGTCAACTTTATTAGTAATATCCGAGCTTCCACTAACAACGTCGTTATCATCAGCGCCAAGGCTATTTTTCCGGGGATGAACGACTAAAATTACCGCAACATTATAGTTCTTGGCAATTTTAACCAGTTTATCAACAAATTTACTTTGAGCACGGTATAAATCTATATCTAATCCGATATCAAGTGCCGTCATCAGGTTATCCAACAATACCAATTGAATCCCATATTGCTGTATTGTTTTTTCAATGGCAATAAGCAAATAATCAAGCTCACTATCTTCTGTTGACTGATTATCAAATAGATATGCCCGTCCGCGATACCATTCAGAGATTTCGTAAACCTTACTATCTGGAATAAAATAATTTACGAATCCAGCTTCGCGCGCACGGTCAATCACATTATGCTGTCCTGCAATCTGAAAATCCAACCAACGCTTAAAGAAATAATCCGGCAACTCCCCAGAATACGCAAAAACAGCTTTTCCATCGTTAAGTGCGTTTGCTAATATCTGAGAACCAAGTGTACTTTTACCATCACCTCTTTTACCTGTTAAGATTACTGTTTGCCCTAAATAAATTCCACCTGAGAGAACCTTATCAATTCCTTTAATTCCTGTTGATATCTTCGGAAGTGAAAATAAGTCCACTGCCTTAATATCGGCAATTTCTATCACTCGATCAATTAATACTGTTTTCGCCTGCTCAACTGCCCTACGAACTGCGTCTTTTCCATATTTGCATAATAACTCATTAGCATCTTTGCACCCTCTATAGTCCTGCCGCTGAACTGCCTTAACAGTTCCCCTGAATCGCTTTCTCATTTCATCCAAAAGAGTAATTATCCCGTTTTCACAATCCCCGAACACAATTAACGTATCAAAATTTTGCATCCAGTCCCAGCAATAAGGGATCCATGTAAAACCATTTTTCCCAAAGGGAACAGAAACTGCATTTTCTATTCCAGATTCCGTAACTGATAAGCTGTCAAGTTGTCCCTCTGTGAGTATCAGGGTTTTATTGTCCAGATTACACTGATACATTCCAAACAAGATAGGTTTACAGTTTGCTTCACACCATTCTTTCCCCTTGTCCACTGTCGGATTAAAGTCTGTTTTTCGGTATTTTATAAACTGCATATCTCCTTTTTCATCCAAGAAAGGGAATACCAGAATATTCTCATGTTTACTCTGAACCGTAATATGATATTTTTCTGCTGTAGCAGCAGTGATTTTTCTGCTTTCCAGATATGTAACAGCTTCCGGCTTAGGCTTTATAGGCTCCATCTTCTTAAACTGCCGAAATCTTTTCTGTTTTCCCGTTCGGTAATACGCATCTATGTCTTTTCCTAAACTGAAATAATCAAAGTCTCTGGCAAGCGTAACCATATTCCCCGAAACAGAACAAGAGGACCTGAGACATTTAAACTGTCCGGTAACCAAGCTAATAGAAAATGTCCCTTTGTCTCCATTTTTTCCACCTCTGCAATACGGGCAGGACAGAAGCTGAAGTTCATCCCCTCTCTGCTTAGATTGGATTCCAGAGACTCTGGCAAATTCATAGGCATCTTCTTTCTTGAATTCATAATATTCCATTATCCCTCACTCCATAAATCAATAGGCTTCTCCTCCGGTTCTTCCGCCGTAACTTCAACACATGGTTCTGATTCTTTGATATAATCACGCCACCTGACATTAAAAAATGTGGATCCATACATGATATATCTTTCTGCCGTTCCATTTTCCTGTATCTCCGTTATGTATGAATTAACAGCTCCAAGAACAACCTCTTCTCCTGCTTCATAAAGCTCCTTTTTAGTCTTTTGCGTTACGGCCGATTTCCCTACCTTCCGTGGATATGATTTCCAGACTTTTTCGAAGAAATCATCACAATATTTTGTTTTTATATTTGTAGTTTCTTTTTGTAGTTTCTTGGGTGTCAATTCTGTCACTAGTTCTGGTGTCAACTCTGTCACTGGTGCAGTGTCATTTTTGTCACTGGTGTCAATTCCGTCACTAGTGTCATTTTTGTCACTAGTAATTAACCATTGTCGAACATTTTTGTTAAACATCAATTCTGCCGTTACTCCTTTCTTTTCGGAATTCATGCAAATGATAATTTTATTCTCCTGAAGTTTTCTTAATGCCCTCTTTACAGAACGCAAATCACAATTCGACCATTGAGCTATAAAGGAAGCTGATAGCCTATGTGATTTACGATTAAATCCAAATGTGTATCTTAAAACACACCAGATTACTTTTTGATCTGTACTATTTAATGGCAACTTGAAAAGCTCATCTACAATTTCATTTGCTATTCGCATAAAGCCATTTTCAAGTTGCGGATTCTCCATCTCGCTGCTCCTCCAGTTCTTTCAATATACTCATAGAATCGCCACCTTACTCAGAAATTTCATCTAAGTACTTTTTTACCTTACTTACATTCCACAAAACCCGTTTTCCAACATGAATTTTGGCGCCTGCTGCTGTACCAATTTCTACTGCTGTCGGATATCCAGCACTAAGTAAACTCTGTAATCCAGCCGTATCTACCGCTAAATTATTTACTGAAACAATCTTTACATTTGTTTTTCTCATACTTTTCTCCTTTACTGCTCAATAATTTCCGTTACATCAACACCAAGAGCTTTTGCAATACGTCCAACTGTACCAGGACGAACATTTTTTCCAGAAACTACATTGTCTACCGTCGGTCTCGGCATTCCTGTAGTTTTTTGAAGATCAACCGTATTCATACAGTTTCTTGCCATTGCAATCTGTATTTTTTTCTTATTTATTTTCATTTTGTTCTCCTTTCTGAAATAGTTTTCTATTTTTTTATAATATATCAAATATTTTTCTATTTGTAAATGGCAAAAATAAATATTTTTCTATTTGTAAATATATTTTTTTTATGATATGATAAAGTCATAAGTTAGGAGGTAATTAGATGGATATATCTGAACGCATAAAACTTGCACGAAAAAAAAATGGGCTCACCCAAAAAGATTTAGCTAAAAAAACAGGATTATCTATTGCATCTATTCAGGGCTACGAACAAGGAAAATACAAACCTAAAATTGAACAAATAGATAAAATTGCTTCCGCTCTCGGAGTGCAAATAATTGATTTAATGGAACATTATACTTTAGATCAATATAAAAAAACAAAAGAATTCCAAAAACATATGAAAGAAGGAGACGCAATAGAGGGGGTTATTTCAATATTACGAGAAATCTATGGAGAAATCGAAGATAAAGAAGTTTCTGGTGACTATTCTTGCAGTAATTACTATTTATGCGGCGAAGGTGATCAAACATTCACTTTATATGATTGCGATATCTGGACCTTACATGATGCAATAAAGTCTCTTTTGCCACCTTTAATAAATAGATTAAAAGACACTCGTCCTGAAAATGAAATAGTAGCAGAAATAAAAAAAGATTGCGACGCTCCCTTTGATTTCACAGATTAGCATATAAAATATTAATTTCTCCAACATAAAAGCACCCAATACCAATTAAGGCGTTGAGTGCTTTTATCGTATATTCCACTATTCTATTTTCATATCTAAAAATCTTTCAACTACAAGATACACTTAACAATACTCTTGAGGCAGCAGCAGACTTGCCACTACACTCGCAATTACTGCATGTGCTGTTACTACAAAACCATTAAATACCATAGGCATCACCCTTTCTAAGAAAGTCTGGCACGCTACATGTGTAGGTGCATACAAATAAACTGCATACAAAATACTGTCTATGACGATCATAACAATGGCTAAGTCAAGTCTGCCCCCAGAGTCTTTTGCTCCCTCAAAAGTATTGTTTAATTATTATATACGATACAGTACCAAATCTTTCTGCGTTCCCTTTTCATTAGGCTGCATCAAATAATTTCACCCCTTCTTTCTTTACATTCGCATAAAATGGGTATACATCAACCCAGTTCTGGAAATGCTGTT
>ERZ894223.611-NODE-611-length-32438-cov-16.635457_pt1 | contig 32438 bp, 48 predicted proteins | sample MGYA00380293_ERZ894223 | MGnify/ENA primary metagenome ERZ894223 (study PRJEB32331, sample SAMN06328445) | human gut metagenome | biome: human gut microbiome; feature: stool | host: Homo sapiens | collected 2014-11-05 ...
TGCAGCTCCATAATTTGTAATACCCTTGCTGTAAATCGTCCCAGCCTTACTATTTAATTGGTTTAAAGCCTGCAAAAGTGTCAGATTTCCCTGATCCAGAGCGAATGTCTGGGAGGTCAGATTTTGTAATATCTGTTTTGAGAGGTTTTCTAATGTGATGATCCCACCTTCGTTGGTGTCTGGATCGGTGAAGATGAGTTTCTTTCCAGTTGGGATGGTTGTTACTTCCGGGAGGGTGTTGGCTGCTACGCTTTCTTCTGGTAATGACATAGTGTTTCCTTTCTGGCATGTGCCTTATGCATCTGTGCTGAAGCAGAGAGCTTTTCCACTCAGAGTTAGAGCTCCGATGCTTACTGTTAATAGTTGCTGTTTATAGGTTTCGAATCGTCCGACTACAACACCGCCAAATATGTAATTTTCATTATTTACGGTGATCGTATAGCCATATCCCAGGAAGGTTTCGCCGCTTTCTGTCTTTCTGGTCCAGCTATACCAGGTGGAAGGGTATTCTTTTGTTACTTCTCTGCCGTCTTTGTATACCACTGCTGTTAATGTTGTGGTCCCATCTCCGTTATCATGGTATCTGGCATTATAGATCAGGGAATTGTTTGTCAGGCCATGAAGGTCTGTCGTTACTTCTGACAGGTTTGCTTTGATGCCATCTATTCCTGTTTGGATATCTGCCACCTTATTATTGGTGGTTGTTATTGCCTCTTTTGCTTCATCTGCAGTATCCTGGGCTTTTTTGATATCTTCTGCCAATCCCTCTGCATCTGCAATGATTGCTACTGTCTGGGTGTCAAGCATCTGCACTCCTGTCGTATCATAAAGAGTACAGCGAATCAGATTTACATCAGGTCCTGTCGGTGTGTATATTTTCAGTGTTTCTGTTCCAGAAGAACCATAGGTAATGTTATAGGTTTTTCCGGAATCTTTGGATTCTTCTATCTGGAAAATCCCTGCATAGCTGCTTATCAGACCATTGTCATTTTTATATGCTGAGAAAGTCACACTGGATGGCAAAAGTGTTTTTCCATCCTTTTGTTTTCTCAGAACCAATGTGCTGGTCTGAATATTATAAGAAATACCGATCTTTCCATCTTTTGACTTGCTGATAGAAAAACATTTTTTGATCCAGACACCATTATTTTTTATCGTCAGGATCTTTCCGCCAATCACTAATATTTCATCACCGAGCTGCAGGGCTTTTGATTCCAGGCCGTATTGTGCTTCGATATCTACATAACCGCTGTCAGTGGTCATGTCTGTTACCTGATAGGTCCGGGTTCTGGCATTCCAGGTACCCGTGATTCCTTCTGAAACTGTTACCCTCATTGCGTCAATATGGTCTGAAACGTCTGTATCTCCCAGATATACTTTCATGGTTGTATGGCAGGTGCTATAATCCCCGCCGGTTCCATCCGGATTCGTATGAACTACATGCGCATCATTATCAAGTAATGCTCCGATCGCATCCAGTGTACTGATCCCGGATAATGTATCCAGTGCTTTTCTGGCTGTATCTGCCGCAGCGTCTGCAGTATCGCTGGCAGCCTTTGCAGTGCCGGTGGCACTATTGGCAGTTTCCTGCACGGTAGTAATATTTTTGCTGATCTGAGAGTATGCCTGGTTCAGATTCTGTCCGGAATCATCAAACCAGATCCGGCTACTCTTGATCACCTGGGCACTGTTATTGATCTCCTTAAACAAGCTGTCAATGTCCAGCTTGGAAGCTGCGATATTCGCATTGTCTGAAACCATGCTGTCTACTACAACGCCATCTGCGATTGCGCCTTTTTGAACGCCGGCTGCATCAATCAAAATCCCTTTTCCAGTCTCATCGAACAGTGCAAAAGCAAAGTTCCCGGATGCATCTTTTCCTGCCTGCAGTCTCACCACGCCGTTGGCATCCTTCCACTGCTGGGTGGCTCCCTGTATCTGGATCCCGCCATCATCTGAGACGATCGTAAATTTATCCGTAGAAATAGTTCCCGCCAAAAGATCGGATATCGTGACCGTCTGCATTACTGCATTCCGGATCAGTGCCGAATCGATCACCGCATTCTGAGAAGTCAGGTGAATATTCTGTAGATCCCCCACTCCAGCATTTCCGGAAAGAAGTGTCTTGATATTGGCATAGTTGCCATCCAGGATATCAATCTTTGCATTGGCAGCTTTGAACTGGGTCGCGGTCAGATCCCGGAAATTTCCTACGTCTGCATTCAGCATTTCAATATTGGCATTCGTAGCATTCAGGTTTGTAATCGTCGCATAGGTGATCTTAGCCGTGTCTACATCCAGCTTGTTGATCATCGCATGATCGATCATGACCAGCTGGGCGTAATAACGATCCATTTCTTTTGTCTGGGGACCTTTATAGTCTGCATTTGTTTCTTCTTCAGACAAGCCAACCGCTTCGATCGTATGCGTCAGACCGCCGTCATACTCCCATTCCAGCTTCATAGCAGGAACCTTGTAAGAATCTCCATTCAGGTCCTCTACTGTTAAAATATCCCAGGGATCCAGGCGGGGATCTCCTAAGAGTTTCAGATTTCCAGGCATATAAGAAAACTGGCCGATTGCTGAAAGGATATTGTTCAGCACATCTTCTGTCATAAATGGATTGGAAAAGGTAACCGCTCTTGCTCCGTTGCCTGCAGATATGGAGCTGCTGTTCCCTTCTTCATCTTTTCCTGTATAGCAGGTCAGTTTTTCTACGTTAAATGGATACTCGTTATGCTCAAAATTATCCCAGTACCGTCCGGTCCCTACCGTGTAGTCGCTGTCTGTATATGTGTGGATCTCTATCTGCCCCTGACGATTACAGAGAGCAAATCCGCCATACATCTGAGCTACATAGGAAAGGACCTCACGACAGGAATAGCCTTTCGGGTTCGCCATTGTGATTGCATCAAGTCCTTCTGTTATCACCGGTACCCGTGTAATCTCTGCAATGCGTTTCAATATTGCAATCGTATCCGTATTATCTGGAAGGCTGGAAGAAAAAGGTGTTTCCAGGTTCATCATACGGTCATATGCCGTAAATTCTATCTGGTTCTCCGTCTTTTTGGGCTTTCCGGCTGTAAAATATCCAATGGGAATGTATTCCGTCAGGCCATCTATGTCCATGCCGATCTGCAGTAAAAATTCATGGTTTTCAATTGCGCCGGCGCAATCCGGGATTGTTGCTTCTACATACTGGGACACCACGGAGCCCAGGGAGAAATCATCCTCTCCTTCAGATCCGCCGGTAAACTTAATGTTTTTGGCATTCGTGATGCTGGTGTCATCATAAGTGATCAGGCTTTTAAACGTTCGGGAATCCTGCTGTATCAGATTTCCGAAGGCTTCCGTTGACTGATACATTCAGGTACCTCCTTTACTCTGTCATAAATTCCAGGGCAGTCAGCTCCTCGATGGTCAACGGATCAAATCTGGGATCATCGCATTTCTCCAGCACATCAAGAGAGACTGTCTGGATCTCTGCTTCGGTTTCGATATTCAGAAGTTCCTCAATATCTTTTGCATATCCTTCCTGATCCGGGATCACATAACAACCGTCGTTTACCAGAAACTGTCCGTTTTCGCCTTTCTGTGCGTAATGCTCTAAAAGCTCATTTCTTTCTGCAGAATAAGCTTCAGAAGCTGCAGTTACTGCCGATACGTTCTTTTTGATTGCATATCCCAATTTTACAGGGAGTTTCTTTGTTTTTATTGCAGCGTATGTGTTCAGAAAAGAAATAATCTGACTATTCCTGAGTTTCATCTGTGGTATCCTCCCCTGTTGTGCTGTCTGCCTCTTCCATGGAATCCTGCATATCCCATACTGCTTCCTGGAAGGCAGCAACCTGGGCACGGATTTCTTTTTTGTTTTTATTGTATGTTTCTTTGTCCTGGATGGATTGAGTTACTCTGTCAGTGCCATTGGCACTTGTTGAAAGTTCTGTAAAGAGGCTCATTACAATTTTATCATCTACTTTAATGGTTCCGTTTGCTGTTAAGCTCTTATTAATTGTTAATTCTGCTGCCATGCTTCTTTTCCTCCTATTTCTGAATTACACTTACCGATGCGCTTTTATAATAAAATATCCCATCGCCAAGCCAGCCTAGCTGTTCTTTTGACAAAGTTCCGCGATAGGAACTGATTGTCAGGTCAATACCATCATCGTGGAACGAAAATGGAAAGTACCCTGCGGTCAGGACGTTCTTGATTATTACAAGTTCCGATTCTGTAAGTACTCCCCATTTGATTGATATGTTCTTTTTCTGCGCTATTACATCACCGATCATCTCACCGGAAGTAGACCTTCCGGTGTTTGATGACCATATAATTTCGTCGTTTACTGTTATCTCTGTAGGTGCAGGAAGCGTAGTATTTCCTGACCATAATATTCTCTTAGCCATACACGCCTCCTTAGTAAATCAGTTCTGATTTTCCCTTTGCTTTTGTATTCTGGTTCGTTTTTTCAATGAAATATTTCCGCAGTGTTTCCGGATCCAGACTTACTATTGGAAAATCTTTCGGCATATTTTTGATCAGATCTATCAATTCCTGCAGTAATCTTGCGGCATCTCCTCCAGATAGTTCAGCTGCTGCCCTTGCCATTTCCAACATCTTTCCTTCTGGAGCTACAACCTCTCCCTGATGAAGGTTGTCACCAATCATTGCCAGCTGTGGAGTGTTCTTCTGTACAAATCCGCCTTCTGCAAGATGAGGTATAGTCGGCACTCTGGGAAGAGACAGACCATAATGTCCATAATGCCGGGTACCTGTAATAGGATTCTTAAAATCATAACTGAATGAAAATGCGTTCTCTATTGCCGATAAACCGGAGTTAAGTTTTTCCATCAGGCTGTTGATAATGTCAATAACTACATTCAGTGGTGTCTTAGCCAGAGTTATTAATCCGTCAAATATTCCACCAAATATGTTTTTGATGCCTTCCCATGCCTGTGTCCAGTTTCCTGTAAAAACACCCGTAACAAAATCAATGATTCCGTTAAATATCTGTTTTATATCCGACCAGATCCGGCTTACAGATTTCCCAAATGTGTTCAGTATTGTTTTTAGCGTTTTAAAACTTCCCGCCCAGGATCCTTCAAAGACTCCTTTTATAAAGTCAATAAATGGCTGAAAAATATGTTCTTTCACATATTTAAAGATTGATTCAACAATAGTCTTGAATCCCTCTATGATTTCTTCAATTCCCTGCCAGCATTTATCAAAATCTCCAGTAAAAGCACCCGTGCAAAAATCAATGAATCCTCCCAGAATATCCGTGATTCCCTTGATCACATCACCTGCAACAGCCAGCAGATCGAGAATCTGATCTCCGATGTTAGCAATAATCGGTCCTAAAATAGGTAAAATAGTTGCAATGATCCAGTTGGTCACAGGTACCAGGAGTGTTTCCCATAATGCCTGTAAATTCTCAAAGATCTTGCCAATCAGTTCGATGACTCCGTTGAGTGCGGGTTGTATATGTTCTGCCCACACTGTGCTGAACTTATCCGCCAGATAATCCAAGACAGGAACAATGTATGTATTATATGCATCAAGGAAGGTACCTACGATATCTGAAATTCCCTGTGCAAGAGAATCCATGAAAGGTTTTACATATTGATCGTACGTTTCAGATATCTTTTCAAATGTATCTACAACCGCCTGGTGCAGGGTATTCAGAACTATTTCAATCGGAACCAGTGTATTTTCGATTGCTGTTTTTATCTTGTCTACATTCTGGGTAACAGGCAAGATAAAAATCTGTTCTATATCCCTTGTAAATTTCAAGAGTACCTCACAAGCTCCAAGAACTCCATCGGCAAAAATTCCTATAATGTGTCCGGTAATGCTTTTGGCTGTTTCCCCGGAGAATACATCGAAAATGTCAGCCATGGCAACATAAAAATCACCTTCTAAATCTGCAATTTCTGCTCTGATATCGAAAATAGATGCCAGTTTTTCCTTAATGTAATCCTTGCTTCCTGTGAGATATTTATCAAATCCGCCAATCAGATTGTCAGCTATGGTTAATCCTATTCTTGCAAAGGAACCAACCATTTTCCCAAAGCATAATGCCAGGGAGTCTAAGAGATGATTTGCTGACTCTACAACAGCCGGATCTGTAAATATTTCCTTAAGTGTTTTTCCTATATTTTTAATACTGTCATTGATAGACTTTATTTTCTTCTGGGAATCCCCAAAACCAATCTGGAATCCCTTTTTGAAGATATTAGCCAGTTCTTTACAGCGTTTCAGAAGTTTATCCAAACTCTTGTTGGTTTTATCAACAGTTGTATCTCCTTCTGCCAGTTTTCCAAAATCAACAGCATCTCCCAGATTGACTCCGGGATTTCCTGTGCCACCTGCTGTGCCAGAATCCGAATCAGATTCTGCATCAGATGGGCTATCTAGCTTTTGGATCTGGTCAAATCCCATCAGAGAGCGCATCTCTTTTGCTGCTTTTTTCGCAGCATTTCCGGCTTTCTTCGTAGAATCTGCCATGTTGTCGGCAGACTGGGAGGCATCTTCCATACCAGCTCCCGCATCAGCTGCCGCTGCGCCTGTTGATGCGATCTGGCTTGTTCCGGATGATTTATTGCCTGTTATCAGCTCCGTAAAGCTTTTGAATGCATTTGCCAGAGTTGCTAATTTCCCGATCAGAGTATTTACTGCTTTGATGATGGGCGTAAATAAATTGATCAGTCCCTGTCCAATCGTTGCTTTTAGAGAATCAAACTGCAGCTTCAGGATGCGGACCTGATTTGCCCAGCTTCCAGATGTCCTTGCGAAATCCCCGGAAGCTGCTGACAATTGCTTTTGCACAAATGAATACCGTAAAGCTACTTTCTCAGCTTCCGTCATCTGTGATGTGGTCTTGCCGAATCCGTTTGCCAACGCATAACTGTCAAGGGCTGTCTGAGTCATTACAACGCCCAGATCCTTTAAAGACTCTGTCTCACCTGTAAATACAGATTTAAGCTTTGTGTAAGCTTCATCCTGACTCAGATTATAGAACGAAGCTACATCTCCGGCTAATCCGGTCAGACTGGAACCCATATCGTAAGCCTGCTGTTCTGTGAATCCAAAAGCTTTCGCCATGGCTCCAAATGTACCAGTGTACTGTTTCGCCATAGTCTCTGAGAGACCGAAGCTCTGTGCTGCAGATTTTGCAAATTCATCGACCTTTGCAGTCATATGAGGAAACGTCACATCTACTACGTTCTGGACCTCTACCAGATCAGAGCCTAATTCCAAGCACTGTTTGCCAAAATCAATTAATTTCTTGGTTCCGAAAGCTGCTGCCAGTGCAACACCTGCTTTTTTTGCCAGTTTGGTAATACCGTTCATCTGCTGCTGGAACTGGTTCTGGTTTACTACAAGATCAAGTGCAATCTGTCCTATACTTGTTGCCATATGTAGTTTCAGTCACCTCCTAATCCAGCCATTCGTAAAAAGGCATTTTTAAATCCATCCATAGCGGTATCCATTTCCTGTTTTGATATGGATTCAGCCACTACCTTTGCATGTTTTTCTTTCCATTCATTTCTGATCCGATGCTGTTCCTTTGTAAAAGTCTTCAGAACTTCTTTATCATCCTCTGCACGTATTGCGATAATCCTTCCAAGCGCTGTTTTATTGTCAATTCCCACGAGCATCTGTTTAAACTCTGTCCATGACATTTTGTGTATTTCTCTCGACAGTCTCAGCCCATACTGTGACTGGAAGGAAGATACGATCAGGTCATAATCTTCAATCAGGTCATAGTATGGGTCAGAGCTTCCCCCGCAGTTTCTTCCTCTCCTACAATAAGTTTCTGGGCTTCCATGACAATTGTTGTCAGATCATTAAAGCTGATCTTCATTTTTTCAATCTTTTCCCGACTTTCCTCCGGGAGCATTAAATTGTATAAATCCAGAATGTCTTTTGCTGTAGCATTTTCCGAGGTAAATTCTGAATATTTTCCCATGATCTTTAACATGGTTGCTGCATCTGCGTTTACTTCTAACTCCTCTTTGCCAATAATCAGGGATGGATTGCCATCCAGTTCCAGTTTTTCTGTAATATTTACTTTTTTCGCCATTATTCTTCTCCTTATACAGCGGGTGTTACAGTAGGCTTGCCATTGCTGATTGCATCAAACTCTAATGCAGCTACATTTGTGGAATCTCCACCACCACAGTTCTTAACATCAAATACAGCGGCATCCCAGGATACGGTTGTTCCATCCGGGAACTCCCATTCAAAATATCCTTCTGCATCATGTCCGTTACTGAACTGTTTTCCTGCAATGTAGTCGTTTCCTGTGTCTCCAATGTTTCTCTTTCCACTGAGAGTGATGGTAACCGCCTTTGCAGTCATCAGGGCTCTCTGCCAGCCTTCCTGGTCCATAGGTGTCCAGGTTTCCACACCATTAGAAAACTCTACGGAAAATGTCTCCATATCTGCAATGGTTGTCGCTGATTCCTTTGTCTTTCCAACTTTGAACTTGTTATCAAGAACCGGAAATACGTTTGTTTTTCCTGCGAATTTCTGTAAATTCATCTGTAAAGCTTTACGTTTCATTCTGTTTTCCTTTCTTCGCATAGATAACAGCCGCCTCTATTACCATTTCACAAATTCCGGAATCGTTCGTTCCAACATCCTGGATTTCATAAAGTGGCTGTATAAATTTAATGGTTTCATCATTAATCGTTATATCCCTTGCCCGTCTGAGCACTTCAAACAGCTCTGTAGCTGTTTTTTCGGTATCCCTTGGAGATTTATTCCAATGTATCAGCAGAGTTATATATTTCTGCCCGTATCCCTCCTGAGCGGGGCCTCCAAGTGCTATGTGCTGTGGATACTGATGCTTGCTGTTGTATACTCCAATAGATTTATCTTCCTTATCCGGAAGTTTCCCCATGTATACGTGTGCAGCCAATTCAAGGGAAGCTATATAGTCTCTCACGTCTGCTAATGTCATATTCCTGTCAGCCTCCTGTAGATTCGTTTAAATGCATTTGTACAGTAATCTGCCTCTCTTCCTCCCGGAAGCCAGTCTTCATACCATTTTCCTTTTGCGTTCGGGTTTTCGTCTGTATGGAAATGATATTCCGGATGAAAATACAGCCTTCTGGCATATGGAGTTGATGATACTATAGATACTTTCCCCTGTTTGCTTTTGGAAGTATCCACGAACGTGCTTTCATTCTGCAGGTTTCCGGTATCTCTCGGGAAAACCTGAGCCTGTACCACTTCTGTGTGAAGCGCTTCTGCCGTCTGTTCCAGAGCTTTCACCTGCATCTCTGAGAGTTCTCGGATTTTGGGAAGATTCAATCTCACTGTTGAATTTACCCGGATCATATTAGCTGAACCTCTGTATAATTTACTGAACCGTCAGAATTTCGTGCCTTTGTTCCCTGTTCGATCCGTCTTTTTACACCAAATATGACAGCCTCACCGCCGGATATGACTGGAAGTTCCGGGCATATGTCCCCGCAAAACAAGGCTGTTCCTGTGATCTTGATCAGTTTCTTTTCAGCAGTCAACACTGTCCGGGCTTTATCCTGATAATTACATTTTCCTGAATACTGTATAGGTTCCAGCGGTTCTCCGTACTCATTTAAACCTTCTCTGTCAAACGACAGGCTGATATCTGTTTTACATAACCGTCTGGGTACCAGACATGGATATTTCATATGATTACCTCGCTAATTGGCAACAAAGGCCGGTTTGACAGAGAAGTGTATAGTCATCTCTCTTCATTGCAATGCCTTTTCCTGTAAATACATTCCATGAACTGCCAAACTGGGCAGATACGCCGTTAATGCTGTAAGAGGACAGGACGCTACTTATTTCGTCTGCATTCTCGTACTCAAATTCTGCCTGTCTGCATATAACTTCCCGGATAATTTCCTGTTGAAATTCTGTAAGATTTAAAAATCCCCGGCCTACAATCCTGTTGTAGGTCAGGGAATCTACATGTCTGCTTGCCTGCTTTAATGCTTTTTCTATTTCATCTTCAGGTATCAGAATTCCTTCATAGGTATCCAGGTAATAGCTTTCTGTTGCATATGATTTATATCTCATATGACGCCCTCCGATCAGGCACCAACCTCTGTTGTGTCTACGTCAACATAAATACTGTCGATATTGCCATCACGTCCATTCGGGAACACAAATACATCAGAAAATGATCTGTTCTGATACAGGTATCCGTCTCCCTTGGTGTGTCCGCCTGGCTCAAAGTAATAAATACTGTTAATCTTTGGTACGGTTTTGCAGGTCTGACCACAGGCAACCAGCACATTGATCTTGTGTGCTCCTGTCACTCCGGATGCTTTTTTGAGTGGCTCAAATCCGCCGTCTTCCGGCTCCCAGTTGAATGCATCATAGAAACGCTCATCGTCAATAACTTCCATGATCGGCACGCCATCAATTTCAGTTACTCTGGTCTCAATGCCAAGACCGCCTTCTGCAATCTGGGTCATTTCAATCTTTCTGGTGAATTCTGTAGACTGCTCCAGAGCGTCCATAATCTCACTGCGAACATACATAAGCAGAGAACCATTTGCTTTGTATCTTCTGAGTTTCCCTTTTGCAAGGATATCTTTGAGCATACCGAATACTTTTGCCTTTGTGTATGCAGATGTTGCTGTGGATCCATGATAGTCTTCTGTCTTCTGAGCTGCCTGAGCTACCTTGGAGAAGAACAGCGCATCTGTTTCCGGAACTACCCATGTCTGTTCAAACACGCGGGAAATGTTCTGAATGGAAGCTGTAGCATTTGTCTCATCAACATCTGCTTTATCTACCATAAATTCAACATCACGGTCGTGTGTCAGTGTGTATGGTACGTCTTTCTGTTCGTAAGAGCCAACATTCCAGCCGCCTTTTCTGCTGTGGTTCTTGTATCCGGATGTACTCATCTGAGTAAAATGAAATGTTTTGGCATCAAGCCATCTAACATTGCTAGTTACAAATGGAGATGTCAGGGTTCCCTGCATCAGGATTTCAAGGAGCTCCGGGCTCCACTGTTCTGCATAATTTAATGCCATAGTTTATACCTTCTTTCTTTTTAGTTCCAGCGATTCCAACGTTTTGTTGGCACTGCTGTTTGGTTTGTAGTTGTCTGAGAATGCTGTGCCGGATTACCGCCAGTTCCTACCTGAGTAAAACCGGTCTTTCCGTCAGCCTGTGGTTTCAAAGCCGGAACAGCTTCCAATACCGTATTAAGTGCTGTTTTCAGTGCTTCTTCGTTAATCTTCCCATCCTGTCCTGATGCCTGACTAAGATCAGCCATTTTCAAGACGTATGGAATTGTCTTTGCATCAAGCCCCAGGGATACTGCCATCATTGTAGCTGCGTTTTCAACCTTTGCGGCCTGCACTGCTGCCTGTGCTGCTGTCAACTGGTTCTGAGTCTCTGTAATCTGACTCTGCAGTCCTGCTACATCAGGAGTATTTGCCGCCTGCTGCTGTTTGAATGATGCAATTGCCTGGTCCATCTGTTCCTTTGAAAGCCCCTGCTGTTTAAAATAGCCTTTTAAAACAGATTCCTCTGTTACGCTCTGCTTTCCCGCGATCAGACTGGCCAGTTTATCATAATCAAACTGTGGTGTCTGCTGTGTTCCTGTTGGTGGTGTTCCGCCTTCTGCTCCTGAACCTCCTCCACCGTCACCAGTTCCGCCTTCTGCAAATGTCTGCAGGTTCATTGATAATTTGCATCTGAATCTCTTATACATTTTTACATGCTCCTTTACAGTTTTTTATGTGCTGTCTGCACGAATACAGTTTTACGTGTGTCTCACATAAACAGTTGTTAACCCGGTGTCTCCGCGTAGTTTTAAGCCTTCGGGCATAAAAATAAGGCGTTTCACCCTACGCCTCAGCGGGAGATTCTGGATCACCGCCTTTCTGTTCCGGGATCTCTTTAGCCACTTTTAATGCTATGAGATATTTCCCTCTTTCTTTTGATACCGAATATTTGTCTCCAACCTTTCGAAGCTTCAAGTTGTTTTCTTTATCGTAGAAATTATGGATAACTTCGATTTTCATGTTCTCACCTCCCTCTGTTGTGCCGGCGCAATTTTAAAAAAGAGTATAAAAATACCACCGGCCATTTCTGACTGGTGGTACTAAATACGTCCTTCTTTTTTCAATTTCTTAATTTCTTCTTCTGTAAGCTTTCTCGGTTTACCCAGCATTGCCACTCTGTCCTGAAAGTCTTTATAGGCTTTCTTTTCCTTTGATTTCATCTTCATACGATCACCTGCAATTCTATTTCTTTTTCTTTCTTTGATACTACTCTGAATATAGTATCCTTGTCAAGCAATAACTCTCTTTGCTTAGGATATCTGCTTATCCTTTCAATATATGCTCCTTTGCTGCCTTTTGGTACATATATCAAAATTTTATATGATTTGTTCAACGCAGCTCCTTGAGTCACCGAAGTACTGATAAACTGTCCTTCCGTGACCAGATCATTTACTTCAAATTCATCATAAAGTGGTATGTCCAGATTTCTATATGTAATAACATCATGCTGAATCTTACTCTTTTTCAATGCACCTGATATTGTTTCTGCATACTCTCTAAGTTTTTTATCTTCTGCTATATCTCCACGAAGCATAGCATTAAGCCGTTCAAAAAATCGATCCGGCTTTTGATCGCCAGAATTGAACGTGTATTTTTCAATCGCATGTTTTTCTTTTTCTGATAAACAATCAATCCAATCCTGTGATTCTGTACGAAGAAGGCTGACAATCTGATTCTGCGGAACTGCGTGGAAATCTGCAAGTGGTCTTTTTGATTCTGCATATTCCTGGCTGTCCATATTACCAGTCTTCATTCTAACATGTTGCCACTCTTTTTGTTTTTGTCCATACACCTGTTGGTTCTCCGGATCCAGAGAGAATTGTGACAGCCTATTATATTTCTTTTCCTGGCGTTCGGCATATTGCTGACGTTCCCGCCTGGCGTTTTTCTCTACAAGGTTGTTGAGCTCTTCTCTGGTATATTTCCCATCGGGTGGAGTATTGACTCCTTCAATGTAGGTTGTATGGCTGTCACGGCATCGGGGATGGTAAAGTCCAGCTGCTATGGCAGCACTTATCAGCGGATACTTAATTCCTGTAACGGGAGATACTCCGTCTTTCGGACCTCCGCTCCATACATCATCAATCATGACTTTTCCCACGAATGGAACACACAAAGAGCAAGGACAGCCACTGCCACGTTTATTGATAATCACTGTGTACACGCCCCATTCCCGGCGTTTCTCTCCTTCCCCCTGCAGGTACGCTCTTTTCGTTGCTGTTCGGATTGCCATATCTGCATAGTCTGCAAGGGTATGTCTGGCACCATTGGCATATTCCACGCAGTTTAGACCTGCTTTGAGGAAATCCTTAGTTGCCATATCCACAGCTTTTTCATAGGTTCCTGCACCGGTATTGGCATATACCTGAGCATTATAAATAATTCTCCGATATTGATCATTAGCCATGCGAAGCACTGCAGTTTCTGCTTTCTTCATATCATCTGTTGTGGCTTTGATCAGAGCTTCCAGCTTCCGATCATTCAGCTTAAAAAATTCTGCAGTACCTCCCTTGCTTATTTTATTTGCCGGAAAGCCTTTTTTTATGGCATTCAAAATAGTGATCTCCTGCTGCATATTTCCTTCTGTTCTTGCAGTCCGAATCAGCTCCGCTATCTTTGCATTGATATCCTTAAACTGTTTGCCATATTTCTTTTGATTATTATGTTTATATTCTTCCAGGGATTTCAGCATTTCTGTCTGCCACATGGACCATTGTTTGTCTTCGTCAATTTCTTCCTGCTTATGAGATTCCATATTGCGGATCATGGATGCTATGAGTTCATTCTCTATAGCTTCAAAGGCAGCTCCAATATCGTATTCATCATTTATCCTTGCCATTAGACAATACCTTGAATCCTTGAGACTTAAACTGTCGTGTCAGTTCCTTCAATTTTGTAATGCTGTCGCAATGATCACATCGAAGTTCCGCATAATCTGCTTTTTCCAAGGCATATACGCCCATAGGAACCTGTTCTTTTGCAATTTTAAGAAGTCCCTGATACTCCCTTCTGTTCATCCGGTATATTCGATTGTTTACCTTCACTTTCATCTGATCCGCCTCCTGTATCTACTTCAAAATCACCAAGTTCCATATTGACTGCCGGTTCTTCCAGATCCTGGATTCCCTGTTCTGCTTTCAGACGGGCTATTTCTTCTTCCTTGCAATGTTCATCCAGACTATCTCCGTAAAGTTCCTCCACGCAGCGCTCAATGCTCATAATTCCGCCCTGTTTTGCTTTGGCTACTGTTTCCACCTGGGATTCAAAAGAAGGGTTGGCGTATTCCCCAAAAGGAATATTTACTTTCACTTCTTCTATAGACTGCTTATGAAGGATATTGTTGGCATTGATGCACATTCCCACTACATTTGGCAGTGTTTCCTGCATTGCCTCCACAATAGAATTTCTGGTATAGAGAGTAGTTTTTTCTTTCTCTCTCTGTGCTTCCGCATTGTCCAGTTTCTTTGTATCAATACCGAGAGTAGAGGGGCTGATCACTCCCTGCAGGCACAGATCCAAGGCTGTTATGTATGATGCCAGATAGCTCTCATGTGGAATTGCCGGCTGTTCCATCATGATCTGGTTTTTCTGTCCTTCTCTCATATCCCCTTCTGCTGCCAGATAACGGTTATCGAAAGGATTTGGTTTCATAAGCTGTCCTGTTTCGGGATCATGAGGGATCAGGCAGTCAGGGACGTATGTCTTTGCCCGTCCTGCTCTCAGGGCATCCATCCACTGTGACCATGTCTCATCCAGAGAATCAAAGTTGTCCAGCTTTCCATCAAAGATGCTTCCACCCCGTCCCTCATATTTGGCAGATTCAAAGATCATGAAGGGTTCTGCCAGGATCAGTGAATCATCAAATGTAACGTCTTTAAGATTCTCTGTTGCCTTGATCGTTTTCATATCTACAAGTTTATTTCCCTGGTACAGTTCGTTAATGATATATCCATATCCGTATCGTTCGTTCAGAACATAAGTCCTGCCTTTCTCGTAATAAGGAGTTTTAAATACGATCTCACGGATCCGGTCTCTCTGGTAAACAAATTCTACTCTGTCTCCCGGGTACCATTCCAGGATCGGATAATCACTGATAGAAGTATCAATAACTGCTTTAAAAGCTCCATCACCAATAAACAGAGCCTCTTTCAATGCGCTCTCCATCTTTTTCCGGAACTTGTTCTCTTTCTCTATCTCTTTCCAGAGTGATTCCTGAGCCGGAGACTCAAATTCGAACTCATCCATATCCGGCAGGACTACTGCAGAAAGTGTCCGCACGGTTAATCCAGGCAGCCCCGTATGGATTTTTCTCATATCCATACCCGGGGAGCATTTGCTTGTCCAGAACTTATATTTGTCTGCATATTCGCTGTTCTGCTGGTAGAACTGTTCCAGTTCATTACTGTCTCCTCTGTACCAGATCCTGTTGCGGATCGAATGGCCCTCGAAGTCCAGCATTTCATTGATCTGGAAATTATATGGATTTGCCGGGACCACGTTCAGCCAGCTCCGGACTGTCTTTTTAATATTCTCATTCAATTTATCCATCCATTTCACCTTTTCGTTTCCTCCGTTTCGAATCCGATCATATTCCGGTATGGGATCCAGCCATACTGCTGGGAGTTTATCGTATGGTCGTTTCGGTCTTCCGGGATATCTTTTTCCTCATCCCAGGAATATTTCTCCAATTCAGCTATGTGATTGATACATGTATCTACAACCAGATAGCAATCCTGTTGTATCCATCCAAGCTGAAGCTTGATTCTATCCAAAATTTCTACTTTTTTGTAAGATTCTACAAAGTTGTACATGCAGCCATGAAGACGTTTGTACTTTCTCAATTCTGTGATCGTAGCAGCATCTGCGCAATCAACAAAGGTATCTTTTGCAAATCCCCAATCCTTTCGGCATTTCTCCAAAAACTCTATGAATTTTACGGCTGTATCGGAAGGGGCAAGCGGCTGATCCAGATCCTTATTGCTGTATACTTTTTCAGCCAGTGTGATCAATCTCCTGTCCTCTGTGATTCCCTGGAATATCATTGCGATTGTGTCCGGAGACTTTGAAGAATACGAAGTATCCAGACCACAGGTGAATTTTTTAAATTTCAGCTTTCCTGCTACCATCTGGGCTTTTATCCATTTCTCTGAAACGACATGCTGCTTCCTGCTGAAGTTAGGGAATATCAAGCCTGTTGCTTTTCCTCTCAAGCCCTGTATCTTGTTTTTCCAAATTTTTGTGCCTTTCGGTGTATTCTGGATGATCTGCTGTTTCTTTTCTTCCGGAAGTCCGGCATTATCATCAAAAGAAAAGAACCAATGAACCCAACCGGGTTTTGGTTCTTCTCTTAATTCATCTTTTATTTCCTGTGGTGTGCTGTCTGCCCATTCCGGCAAAGGTCTGCTACAATTGATATATTCTTTGTATACATCCAGGGTTGGATCATCCGGGTTGAGAGTTGCCATAAGATAGTCACACCGCATAGACGCTTCCCGGACAAAGTCAATGTCTGCTGTATTAACCTCGTCAATATACAGGCAGCCATACTGTCCGCCTAAAGCTTTCTTCCATTTCTTTTTATTGCCATATCCAAGAACATATATTGTCTTATCACCCTGTGGGGCATGAAACAATATATGGGGAATCTTATCATCTTTTGTTCCAGATCCGTTGTACTCTACCAAAATTCCAAAATCATCCAAAATCCCTAAATCTTTATTGATGATATTCTTTTCTGCTGTTCCTGTATCGTCCGCTGCAAGAATATGCAGTTTCTTTGGAGATTCTGCAACCTTACACATGAATTTAAAAAGTCCTACTGTTGTTTTCCCTGCTGCCGTAGTCAGGTTCCTTCAAGAAATTCTACCGGAGCACTGCAATGTAGAAATGCTTTGTATTTATCTGATAATACTAATCTCTGAGAACTCATGAAGGTTAATCACCCCCTCGGAGCTGCTCCAGGATGTCTCCCAGTTTCTTTTTCTCTTCATCCAATCCGGATACTTCCAGTTTATCCTTAAACATTCCCAGGTGTCTTCCAAGAAGTTCCAAGGCCTGCTCTTTATTATTTAATTTCACCTCAATACCGAATTTGCCCTCTTTTATCCCAGCAATAGCTCTGATCTGCTGCTCATCCAGGTTTGCTGTGTCTTTTATGTTTACCTGCCCGTCTTTAACTTCTGCATAGTCTGTAGCTTTAGCAAAAGCTATGGCGGCCAGTTCTTTCAGTACCCTGTCCTGAGTGATTTCTGTCCGCTTCTGGCGTTCCTGCATCCGTTCCTGAATATATTCCGCAACCTTGACATTTCTCAACATCCTGCTGCCGGCTTGGGCTGCTGTTTCATCCCGTTTTACAGACGGATATGCTTTTCGGTAAGCCCTTGTGGCATTTAAGTCTATCAGGTATTCATCTGCAAATATTTTCTGTTTTTTTGTCACTCAGCCTCACCACCTCTCATTCGTTTCGTTTTTAAGTATAGAAAAAGCAACCCCGAAGGACTGCTTGTTTTATGTATTAATTATATTGTCGCTTGTCGCATTAAACTGATTTCAAAATGCCAATATTATTCTTTAAAATATCTTTACATTCTTCCGAGCTAATTTCATTTCGTTTAAATTTTTCGTACAGTTTCAGGAGCATATAAGTATCAATAATTAAACTCCCGTTTCTTACTGCCAAAGCAACTTGTCTCTCATGTACCGGTTCTCTATCTGCAATCGGCTTATTCTTTTGATGATTCATAATCAAAAGTGCATGTACATTTTCGGGTTGCTTTTCATTATTATCTAAATATCCCTGATAATGAACATCTAACTGTGATATATTTTCAGACTTAACATTATGATTTACACCCTTAATTTCTCCAATAAATACATCGCTTCCAATTTCGGCCAAGAAATCTTCATTCTTTTTATCTTCGAACTGAGAAAAATCATAGTTAAGTAACTGACCTAAAATTTCGAGAACAACCTCTACCAATTCATCACCGGTAGTATATAAAATAGACTTGTATCGGCTATTTTGATCCATTATTTTTTTAGCTTTACCAATTTCTTGCTCTGCTCTGTGTATCTTTTCTCTGTTTTCTCGTATTAAATCTAACTGTTGAACATCATCGAACATTTGGATTTTCTCCATCCATTTAGGAATCTCCTGTTTTTCAGACAATAATCTTACTTTTTTTAAAAACGCAATAATATGATTATAATCTTCAAGATATAATGTAGTTACAATAATATTTTCATGCCTGCAAGCAACTTTCTTTCCGCTTGTAGATTTAATTAAAGCAGTCTCCTTTTCATCATTGAAATAAAAAGCCGCTTTTATATTTATATTTCCAATCTTAGTCTCCGTATTTTCATACAATATTTCCATTGTAAATGCTTTACTTAATAATATTTCCACTACATTTCGAAACATTGGACTAATAGAATCTTTTAATTCGCATGAACTTAAATATCTCCATTGTTCATATATAGGAGTAAAATGGTTATATCTATATATCAAGTTTTGTGGAAATAGTACAACAATAGTTGTTCTTTTACTGTTGGCAATCATTGCAGCCAAGCTACTTATATCCGCAATACAATTTATAGTTGTCGGTCTTGATTCTTCATATGTCCACATTTCCTCATCATTTAGGTCTATAATGTTTATTTCAAAATCATCTAACGATTTTGCATCATGTATACTATTTATCTCCACATTTTTACCTGCATATCCTTCATCATTTCCTTGATAGTTTAAAATCTGAATCATCTTCATTCCTCCCACATACATTTTCTTTTATAATACTACGAAACGTCCCGTATTTCTACAGGACGTTAAGAAAATGTACATTGGAAATCCTACTGAATTCATCCATCTGAGTTCAGTTTACACTATAACATATGAAATCGTAACATATGTAACAATCGTAACAAACTTTAATTTTTTTCAAAAAATCTTTGGAATTCCATCTTTACACTGCCTTCCGTGGCTTTTCTTCCCATCTTTCTAGCTACCTGCTGCCAAGTCAGTTCTTCAAATACCTTGTATTTTATGATTCTCTGCATTCTGGGGGGAATTGTATTCAGCCACTCTTCTACACTTATCTTTAACTGTTGTGCCTGCTTTCTTCTTTCTTCCAGAACCTTCTGCTGATAACGCAGATGGCTGTCATCTTTAAGTGAAAATGTTGTTCCCTGAATCTTGAAATGCTGTGGGTTGTAAGGGAAGTCGTGGTTACTTCCGGACACATTTGTCTGTATCACTGTCTTTTTCTTTCTGTTTAGCTTTTTGATTTCCTCTTCTGTTTCTTTGATCAGTTCGCAAACGTCTATGTATTGGCTTAAGATATTCTTGTCCATCGGTATCGCTCTCCTTTCCTTCTTTTCATGCTTTTAGCCGGGAACTACTATCAGCTCCCGGCCTGTTTTTATCAATGATTGCGCCGGCGCAATTTACTTCATAGTCAGCAACAATGGTCTTCTCTCCTCTGCCAAAACAAATATTCTCTCTAAAAATGTCTTTGTTTTCTTCTGTCTTTCATGAGAAAGCATCATTAATTTAATCTGCAAATAATCATCTGGCGTACTTTTAGAAAGTTCCAAAACAAACTTAGCTGCTAAATCAAGTAATTTCTCATCCATGTCTGTTGGCCCTCCTATCCAAGAAATTTATTAATAAAATACTGCTGTCCTTTACCAGTAACCTTAGTTGTTTTATTGATTCTTACAGATCCATCCGGATTATTTACTGTACTCTCTTTAATTTCAAATAACCCAAGCTCCATTGCTTTCTGTGTCGGACTGTTCCAGTCAGCTCCTTTGCGTTTAATCAGATAACCTTTTTCTCTCATCCACTCAAATAATCGTTTCTGTCCGATGTCCGCACCGTTCTGTTTCAGCATCTTAGCTAAATCTCCAATCAAAATAGAAGTATGACTGGTTGATACAGCATCTGCGAAAATCTCTTTTGGACGCATACGCTTCACATCTTCCATGAGTACTGTATTATTGTTTTTTAACTTTTCAATTTCTTTATCAGCCATTCTCAGTGCTCTTGCAAAAACCTGCTCTGGAGTATTCCATACTTTTTCCAAATCTAAGAAATACTGACGGTACTGTTTGCCTTTCTCAGAACGCTGAATCATGCAGATCTGTTTCGCCATGTCTACGGAAATGAGGTAATCTGTATATATTCTGTAAATGGATTCTTAGGATTATTGGTTTCTCTTTTTTGAGTAACCAATCTATAATCCATGCCTGATTCAAACCCATAAGTGGTCATTCTAGGAAACCAGTCTGCAAATCTTGTCCCAATTTCCAAGCCAGCATGTAATTCCCTTGCTGATACCGTTGGTGTCTCTGCTCCGTAGTTGATTTTGATTAATTCGTTCATTTATGTATTCTCCTTTTTTTTCTCTTGATTTAAAATGTGGAGTACCTTATACTTATTTTTACAAGGTACTCCTTGTGTTTAAGACAATCCTATGTGCTGGTCAGGCTTTTGCGGATTGTCTTTTTTTATTTCTCTCCAAACGTTTTCCCTGCATTACTCCGTACTGGAAGGCTTTGTACATAGAAATGTAATGATTCTCTGTGCTATTCACAATTTCCTGTAACATCGAAATGCTAAGCCCACCGTCAACACTGTTCATTGGTTGGTGCTTCAGCATAAAAAGCTCTTTACCGTTTCTTCGGTGGTTAAGAACACCGTCCAAAACATCAATCACTTCTCTCATCCCATTTTTCTCATCGTTTTTGAATTTAGATTTGATTTCTTCTCTTTCCTGCTCTTCACACATCAGATATGCTTCTGCAAATTCGCGATATGTTTCATATCCTTTGTTATCACGATTCAAAACAATAGTATCTCTTTTCGGAAGATAAAATAATGTCAGGGTTGATATGCTGCTTCCATCATCCCATTGTTTTAGCATCCCACTCACGACATCCATTGTCAGATCACCGATACCACATGATTCCAGTTTCAGTTCTTTGTTAATTACTTCGTACATGTTACTACCTCCAAATTAAAATATGTTGTTGTAGTTCTCTCGGAACTGATTGTAGTATACTCGATATTGAGTATGTTGTCAAGATATTTTTACTCATTTTTGAGTATGATGCCGTGTGCAAATACTCTTTTCCGATTATTATATACTCAATATTGATATATTACTTTTTCTGTGTTATTATAGTAAACAACAATAACTATACAAGGAGGAGGCGATTTCAATGGCAGGTGCCAAAATCATCAAGCAATTATTAGCCGAAAGAAATGTTAATGTTAACGAATTGGCAAAAGCTTTAGGCATAAAACCACAATCTATGAGTAATAAATTATACCGTGATAATTTCTCTTTTGAAGAAATGTGTATCATATGTGATATTCTAAATGCTGATTTAAAAGCTATAACTCGTGATTCTCAAAAAGAATTCTACGAAATACAGGACACTAATTAATGTGAAACTCTCTTTAACGCAAACGCGATTGTATTCTATCTACTCTGGCACGATTAAAAATGTCTACTTTTAATCCTCTTGGGAGTTCTATTGTATAATTTCTTATAATTCGTCCTTTCTCCCTAAAAAATGTAAAAAAATACCAACCACCGAATATCGATGGTTGGTAAAAAAAATTTTTCAATCTTTTTGAATGCCTGTTCCGTTACAATGTTCGCATTTTACCAAGTCATATCCTACCGCTTCTAAGGCTCGTTTTCTGCACTCTCCCATTGTTAACGTTCCAGGAGCATCATATCTGTCAAACAGCTCTGAATACTTCTTTTCATCTCTTGGTTTTTTAAATTTGCCTGTTCCTTCACACCAAAAACATTTTCCCATATGATGTTTCCTCCTCATAGCTATAATACTGAAATTATACCATTCCAACCATCAATATTCAATTGTCAATGTACTACTATTTGTTCCAAACTAGTAATTAATCATGGCAATACCTCCAGATAATCAAATATCATCATCTGACCAGGAATATCTTCCAAATTTGCTTTCTCAGCAGCTCGTCTGGCCTGCTTATACTCGTTATACTTCATTCGATACACATAACTTCTTCCAAAAATATTCCATGCTGCCTTTACAACATTCGGCTCAAAGGGTTTAATTTTCTCCAGATCTTCCACTGCCTTGTAAGATATCGGGCATCCGCAGCATCCTGTTCTGGTCAGCCCATAGACCTCATAAGCATCTGAATATCTGATACTATAATGTTCCTTATACCATGCCTTATCTTTATCAGAGACATAATAGAGTGGTCTAAGTCTGAACTGCCCGGAAGCTGTTTCAGTAAAGCACAAAGCCGTATTGTCTTTTCTTGGAACTGATCTCATACCGCCCTCATCTCTGCGTTCTCCAGTAATTACCATCTCATAATTTTTCTGAATGTTATGAGCAACCTGTTTCTTACAATAATCACAGCATTTTGCGCTTATTTTGAAATCCGGTGGATATTCTCCGATAAAGTCACGCATATATTTCGATGAATTAATTACAATCTGGATATTTGGTCTTGGCTCTCCTGCCGCATTGCAGCAGCATAAAAAATTAATCACACTTTCACATTTTGGATATCTTTCTCTCAGCTCCTGACGCTTCGCTGCTTTATCTTCAGCCTGATCGTATTCATCTGCGATAGATAACGGTATTTCTTTCTTCTGCCAGTCAGATAATCCTCCTGACATAATCTTTGATACGAATGGAATCCCGTATTTTCTTGATGCCTGCACAATATTGATTTTGGGGCGGCATTCCTGTATCTCTATCTCATATTTTTCAGCAGTCCTCTTAACATGGTCTTTTGTTGCTTTCATTTCAAGCCCAGTATTGAAAAATACGTATTTGACCGATGGAAGATTGAAAATTTGCCGTGTTCTTTCAATCAGGTCAATCATAATGTCACTATCCGCACCTCCAGAATACGAACAAATCGCATTGGGGTGCTCTTTAAGTCTCTTTGCAATAATACTCTGAATGGCATTAAATTTAGCTGGTGAATCAAAATCTGCGTAATCTGGTCTGTCCAGATATACTTTACTTACTCCGTTTTTCATTTTATCTAAGAAGCCCGGTATACCCTTGCCCCGGCCGGAGGCTGGCTCCTTTCTATGTTTTCACGACTACTTCACTCGTAATGAAGTGGTCGGCATCTTCATTTCTTTCTCAGGCAATTATTCCTGCCAAAAATTCTTTCTGTTCACTTGCTGCTTTCTTCCTTCGGATGCTCTCTTCTGGCATCTGAAGCTCTACGCTGGTCTTAACAATCCTGTCTCTTGTCCTCGCATCCACATTCAGGCTGTCTGTGCTCATGTTTGAGGTGTAAATGGTGATGTTGCCGTCTTCCATGCGCTTGTTGATCAGTCGGAACAGTTCCTGTCTCTGCCAGTCTTTGTCTGCCTGTGCGCCGATGTCGTCCAGCACCAGTAACCTGCATTCTCGATACACTTCACTCGGATCCGCTTCACCCCGTTCCCTTTTGTAGCTGTCTCCGACTGCATTTATGTAATCAGGAGCTGTGATAAAACGCATCTGCAGGTCATATTTCATCATCAGGGACTTTGCAAGACAGCAGGCAAGAAATGTCTTCCCACTTCCTGGAGTCTTGCTCCAGAGATATAAGCCTTTGCCAGCTTTATCCCATCTATCAAAATTTTTCAGGATGTCTGTACAGAGTATTTTCAGTTTGCTCATATCATTTCGGTATGCAGAAAAATCAAATTTCATGAAATCTGCATCATGGTACTCTACCGGAACACCTGTATTATCCTCGCTGCGCCTTGCACCGGTGCATTTTGTGCAGCGCCTTGCGAAGAGTGCTTCTTCCGGTTCTCCATAACAGAAAACAGTTGCCGTATACATTTCCCATCCAGTGCCGTGGCATACCGGGCAGTCACCATAACCGGACGGAGTTTGTTGGTTCTGGGTCATTTGCCGCACCTTCTTTCGCATCGTAATTTCCATCAAGGACTTTCGCCATGTTGGAATCGCAGATCAGCCAGTCAAAAGTAGCTGACCAGTTGCGCTTGTTTGCGCCTTTCAGGAAGTCAGAAGCCTCTGCCTTTTCAAACAGTGTCTGGAAGTCATCAAGAGTATATCCTGTCTTCAGCCTTGCGCTGATAGCCTTCTTCCTTGCATCAGACATCTTTACCAGGTGGGGATACGACCCACAAACGGAATTGTATAATTCACGAATCGTGGCATAGATGCTGCTTTCCGGAGTTCTACTCTCATAATCTCCTTTAGGAGATTTATTATATTCTTCCTTTCTTTCCTTCTTCCCTTCTTCTATTGTTGTTAGTTGCCTGTTAGTTGCTTGTTGGTTGCCTGTTAGCTGATTGTTAGCTACCTTGTTAGCTGTCTGGTAGGCATCATAGTTTTTTACTGTAATTACGCTGAATTTACTGTGTTGGCTGACTGTTATCTCCTGTGTTAGCTTTAAGTGTTTTATGGCTGTCCTTACGTTCATAACTGTCAGTCCTGTTTCTTCAGCCAGAGACTGGTAAGATGTAACAAAAGAACCTCGGGGGATCTCCATTCCCTGAAACCGTCCGTTCTTCCAGTTTGCCTTTAAGAGGATATGTAAAAACACGACCTTGGTGTTTACATCTTTATACCATTCCCATTCAAGAATCTTCCTGCTGATCTTCACGTAATCCATAACCAGCCTCCCATTCCCTGTATAACTTCATCCATTCTTCCAGAGGCATTGTCACAAGCCATTCACAGTGGTTCTTTCTATGGAACACTGCCGGCAGCTCTTCCGGCTTTCTGTCTCTTTTAGACTGGTCTATGGCATCATATATGTTAAGTTTCTCTCTTCTCTTGACTTCGATATGTATTCCGGGAAGCCCGACCACATCTGCATCGCCATTAGCTCCGCTGTACTGCTGGCCTCTCCTGGCTTTATATCCGCAGCCCCGAAGGATACCGGCTACTTCTCTTTCACCGGCAGCTCCTTTATTTCTGCTGTTCATGTTTCTCCTTTCCCCTTCCCATGATCTGACAGGCTCACATGGGAAGGAAGAAATCTATGTGAATTTTAGTGGCACCCTTATTTGTGATATACAAGCATCTCTCTGTTCCATTCCGGATAGAGACGCTTCATGTATTCTTCTATGTACCTGATCATGTCTGGCCTGAGTCCCTTGGAACCGTTGTCAAGGAGCTGATGATGGTATCTGCATCCTGTTACTCCATTCTGCTCGATTCCAAGACCGCCCTGCGAACGGTTCACGATATGCATGATATCAAGCTGTTCGTATTGAAAATCTGCACTGGCATTCATGTAGAATCCGATCTGGCAAAAGATGCAGCCACGATCTCTCTCTATGATCTTTCGCTTAACATCCGGCTTAAATTGCAAAGCCCTTGTCCTTCTGTTCATGCTTTCCTCCTATTCCGTACTGTTCAAATAGTTTCTGCTTCTCAAATGGTGTCATGATCTCGCTGTCCGGAATGCCGGAATCTCTGCAATCCTCAATAAGTCCGCTGATCAGTCTGGCCATTTCCTCTGTGTTGTAGGTGCTGGAACCCCTCAGCAGGAGATATACTCTCTTTGCTTGGCCTTTCATGACTGTAATCTTCGGAGAGAGCGCCAGATGATATTCCATCAGAACCTCTTTTTCTGTCTGATCAGTATCGGGTAAGGGAACAGCGATCAGCTGTCCCTCCACCCGTTCGAACTGTCCATACTCTCTGAGCATTCGGTTATGAGCTTCTGCATTCGTCCATCCATGTACCTTTGCCAGCTTCGTTAAGAGACACCAGTAATAGGCATTTGCATCAAGAGAACGCTTCTCCCTGTGCTGTTTCAGCTTCACATCCAGTTCTTTCCCTGAGAACGTCTGAAGTGCTTCTGAGATGTCCTGATCGGTGGATATGGTAATGTTCCAGTTCCTTGTCACCATATCCCTGAACATGGCTGAGATTTTGCCTTTAAACTCCATCAGTCATCACCATACTTTTCCTTTAAGGCATTCAACATATTTCCTGCATCAGTTTCTGTAAGAGTTTTCCAGCTCTTTCCATTTGAGCTGATCCAGTATTCCAGGTTAATGTTGTGTTTCTGCCCTATGCTCTTGATTGTCTTAACCTGTGCAGCTGTAGCAATTGGTTCATCACCCGGTATCTCATTACTGAACGGCTTATGCTCCTCTTTTAACCAGAGATTGAACCCCAGTCCTGTATGTATGGCCACGCACTTCACAAAGGAACGGCACATACTGTTCCACACTCTCTGCTGACTCATGGAATTATCCTTTACAGGGTTTGTTCCATTCATTACCGGAGACTGCATGACATATTCTTTATCATCGATCACAACCTTGATTCTGGTCTCATAAGCCCGGTTCGTTACGCCGTTCTTGTCCGTAAATGTAACGTCTGAATAGTAAAGGCTTCCCCCAGTACGTTCATTCGGGATTGGAACGAAATACACAGCCTCAGCTCCATTCTCATGCAGAAGGTCAATACATTTTGCCCAGTTCAGATACAACATACCTTCTCGTTTCTCACAATACGGAAGCACATCGACTTTTCTCATCTCATTAAAATTCTTTAACATATTCACACCGCCTTAAAAAAGCAATACAGGTTATCTGATGCATCTCCGAACTTCTCTCCATCGATATCTTCGGCTTTGTGGTATTCCACATGGTCCAGAGACATATCGCAGTTTTCATAATCCAGAATGTAATCACCTCTGGATTGAAGCTCTCTGAGCAGCTCGTTGATACATCCTGCTATCTCCAGACTGGGAAGAAGTTTTATTATGGCTGTCTGATTATTCATCACATTTTCCTCCTGCTTTCTGGAGAAGGCGAATCAGATGGCATTTCGCCGCTCTGTAATTGTTCTCAGAATTTTTGGCAAGCTCTGGCCACTTTTGGGAATCATAGTCATTAATTGCATAAATGCCGTCAAAATGTTTGGAGCCCTTATGGTCCTCATCAGCAATCCATACCATCAGGCTGTCTCCTACACTTGACAGTTCACAGCTGACTGTTGCCTGCGTTTCTCTTATAGCTCTGAATGAGAGTTCAAAAAGCTCTTTAACTCTCATTTCAAATATTGACTTTTCTGCTGTTTCAGTTGTATAATTCAACTGAAAATGGTTTTTGTTTGGGTTCACTGGGTTGGCGTTCGGTGAATCCATTTTTATTTCTATCATGTTTCCTCCTCCTGAACTTTTCTAAGCTGATCTACCGCCCAGTATGCGGATATCCCAAAGAGGATGTTGAACCAGACTGGGATGTCCACATATTTCCCTGCAAGGATGCAGAGGGCTATGATTATGTATTGTTTCATGGCTTGTCCTTTCTGCCGCCTTAACCGGCGGCTTTTCTTTCGTAGTTCATATTCAGAAGAAGTTCATCCTGTCTCTGGATGAGCAGGCATTTGATTTCTTCTTCTGACATATCACTGGCTTTATGCTGAATTCCATTAATACGGATATTTCTTGTTACCAGTTTTAATTCTGACATCTTCCTCACCTCTTTTTTATGGTATGGGAAATGGTATGTATGGGTTACTGTTTATAAAAATTTAAGCAGTTTGTCGAACGACCTTTGTTGACTTCTCTTTGTTTCTCTCCTATTCTTGTATTACAGGGTAGTGACGTACCTGAGTATCTAAGAAAGGAGAGTATTTTATGAAGTTAAATCCTAGTTGTATCCGGGACATTTTAATTGCTGTTGAGTCCCATAGTGGCTTCAATACACAAGTCGAATATAAAATTGAAGATCCATTTCCTGAGCTTTCTTGTTACTCCCACGAAGAAATTCTGTATCATATTCGCCAGTGTGAAGAATCCGGATTAATTACCGAAGTCCATTACTATGATGGTGGAAAGCATACCGACATTTCAGATCTCACACCAGCCGGTCATGAATTTCTTGCCAATATTCGTAATGATTCAATTTGGAAAAAAGTAATATCAAAAGGATCCGGTGCTTCTCTAAGTATTCTTATGGAACTTGCTAAACAAGCAGCTCTTAAATATTTTTTAGGTTAAGGATACTTTACTTTCATTCTTATCAGGAGTTCAGCTGTTCCATCAGTAACTGAACTCCTGACTTCAAGTTTTTCGATATGATGAAGGTGTTTATCATCCAAATATACTTCTGTTCCTTCTGGTGTTTTTTTCGTATGCAAGTGTATAAGTTCTTTTTCCATCTGTTTCACCTCTTTTTGGATATCTAACTATTGACTTTTATTTGTTGCGCTCCTATTCTTGTACTACAGGTACTGACGTACCTAATACATAAGAAAGAAGGTTATATATGTCTAATGAATTCATCACCAAGTTAACTCCATCAGATATCATTCAAATTTTAGGAATAATAGCTTCATTTTTAACTGCTTTAGTTGCGATTATTATTTCCTTAGTAACTATGCGTCAAAATTCAAAAATGATTGAAGAAAGTTCCAGGGCAATTGTTTCTATCTATCCCCAATCCATAAATACCGGAACTCCTATGTTATTCATAGTTATAAAAAATTTTGGTAATTCTCCGGCTATTATTCATAAATTTGATTATGATTTTGATTTCACCGATTGTTACAAGTTCCGTTCAGAACGCGATTATCTGAAAGATTTTGTTGGATCTACTTTAGCTCCTGGACAATCGCGCATATGCGGCCTTGACTATACAAAATTAACTCGACCTGTAACATTTTCTTTAGAATATCAGTCAGGTCCTAAAAAGTATCGCGAAACTTTTACTGTAGATTTACAAGCAGGTGTGAACATTCCTGTTCCTAAAACTGCAACATCCGGAAAAGAACTCCACACTATTTCTTATACCCTACAGGAAATGCTTCAAAAGAATCTTTAAACAATTTTCTGTACAGTACTAAACTCACCTAAAATATCTTTCGTATTTTCTAAAACAATTTTTGCCTCATCACAAGACAATCCTGACTCGGAGAATTTGTTTACTATTTCAGTAACAAGTTCTCCAATTTTTTCTCCTTGTAAAACTTTTCCATTGTTTAATCTAATACTTTGAAATGTCATTTCAGATCACCTCTTTCTGGATATCCAAATTATTCTGTTGAGTTTTTCTCAACTAAATGAGTAAAAAAATAAGAATGAATATCGGAAAAAGGAATTTCTAATGCAACTATCGCACTTTCCATTTCATCCTGTCCCCAATCCACTATATTATTTAATTTATTGCTGACAGATACTTCTGATAATCCAATATTCCTTGAAAATTCAGCTTGCGTGCCAAATTTTTCTCTTATACGCCCACGTAATTTTCTGTAATCGTAAGGCATTTTCTTTCACCTCCCACAGTTGAGTTTTTCTCAACTATTTGTATGATAGCATTGCCTCATAAATATGTCAATGGTATTTTTAAGTTTTTCTCAATTTTCATAAATAATCATTGATATTTTCTCAACTCTGCTTTATAATTCTATTAAAGAAATCTTTAAGGAGGATTTGCTTTGAACAAGGTTGATATAAAAGAAAGAATAAAACAAGGTTTGGAAATTCGTGAAATTACTCAAACCCAGTTAGCAGCTAGAGCCAATATTGATAAGGGACAACTTAGTTCCTATATATCAGGGAAGTATAAGCCTCGCCAGAATAATATAGATGCTCTTGCCGCAGCATTAAATGTAAACGAAGCCTGGCTTATGGGTTTTGATGTTCCCATGGAAAGAGTTTCAAATAATGCAGAAACAGATCAGTCAGTTTCCAAATCTGTAGAATGTAAGGAAATCCTTGAAATATGTGAGCAGTTATCTACACATAATCAAAGAAAGGTACTCACTTATTCAAAGAACCTCCTCTCCACTCAGCGGATGGAAGAAGATCTTCTTGCAGCTCATGCCAGGACGGATGTAGAACAGACTTCGAAAGGCATTCAGCATGATCTGGATATTATGAATGATGATTCAGAATGGGAGGAATGATATGGCATTAGATATATTGGAATTGCGTAAACTATGTATACCTAAAAACATTCGTATTACACTCCACGCAGCTAAAAGGCTGGAACAGCGTGGAATATTCTTAAAAGATGTAATATCCTGTATTACGAATGGAGAAATCATCGAACAATATCCAGATGATTATCCTTATCCCAGTTGTTTAATTCTGGGGATGAGCATCGAAGATAAATATCTTCATGTAGTCATCGGGAATCACGAATCGGATTTGTTCCTTATAACAGCTTATTTCCCCAGTTTTGATAAATGGGAATCTGATTTCAAGACCAGAAAGGAGAACGCATAATGACTTGTTTTTACTGCAAAGGTAATATTGAATCTTCTACAACAACTTACATGACTGATTATCAGGGATGCTATATCATTATCAAGAATGTTCCTTGTGAAAAGTGTTCTCAATGTGGGGAAGAATACTTAAATGGTGAAACACTTGAACGAATTGAAGAAATTATTCAAAAAGTTAAAGGTATGCTGACTGAAATTGCAGTTGTTGACTACAAGCAAACAGCTTAGAGAGAACCGTTTTATTTTAATCGCTAAAGGGGTGATCCCAATTGAATTACGAACAATTACTGACTGCTGCCGATCAAGAAGGGTTACTTGTTAAAGAACAACCTCTTACTGAACATGATGGCCTGATCCGTGGCAGTCGCATAGCAATCCGAAAGGATATAGAAACACAAGCTGAAAAATCCTGTGTGCTTGCCGAAGAAATCGGGCATTATCGCACCAGCTCCGGAAACATTTTAGACCAGAATAAGGCAGAAAGCCGAAAGCAGGAATACCGAGCTCGGCTTTATGGGTATAATCTAAAGATTGGACTTACCGGTCTGATCAGCGCTTATGAAGCAGGATGTGGGAATCTTTATGAGATGGCTGAATATCTGAACGCTACGGAAGAATATTTAAAAGAGACTATACAGTGTTACCATTCTAAATACGGTGTATACGCTGTTGTTGATAATTATGTCATTTATTTCGAACCATTTGCGGTGATACATATGATTTCATCAGCAGATTAAAGAACGGAGCTGCTATTACCAGATTCGCTATTGGAAGAATATAAGGATTTTACTATTGAACAGATATCTCGAATAACGGGATATCATCAAAAATTAATTGAATTGAGGTTAGGAAAATAGTCTGCATTAAAATTGTCTATACCACAGAGGGAGGATTTCCATTATGGAATTCAAAGATGAATTAAAAAAATACACCGAGCGTCTTGAAAATATCAAGGATACTCTTCAAACCGAAGAGGCTACAAAAATGTCTCTGATTGTTCCTTTTTTTCAGCTTCTTGGATATGATGTGTTTAATCCTTTAGAATTTTGTCCAGAATACACAGCTGATATTGGAATTAAAAAAGGAGAAAAGGTTGATTATGCCATCCTGATGGGTAAAGATCCTGTTATTCTTATTGAAGCTAAATCTGTAAATAAGAAATTAGACCGGCATAGTTCTCAGTTATTTCGCTATTTCGTGTCAACACCTGCTAAATTTGCTATTCTTACCAATGGTATAGAATATAAGTTCTATACAGATTTAGATGACACCAACAAAATGGATAAAGAGCCTTTCCTAGATATCAATCTTCTTAATATCAAAGATGCAGAAATTTCTCAATTGAATAAATTTAAAAAACAAAATCTTAACATCTCTGAAATTATGGACTCTGCTTCATTATTGAAATACAATAGTTTATTTAAAAATTTTATCGAAAATCAGTTTAAAAATCCGACTGATGATTTTATCAAGCTTTTTCTTCAGCCAGTATATAAAGGTGCAAAAACGCAGTCTGTAATAGAAAAGTTTCGACCTATTGTAGAAAAAGCACTAACCGATTACATAAATGAATTGTTGACTGATAAAATCCAGGCAGCTCTTAACACTACTGTTACCAGTTCAAATGTATCAGCTCCCAATATACAAACAAACGAACATTGGGATATTCTTTCTGAAATCAAAGATGTCCTGAAGAATACCATTGACGTGAATAAAATCAGCCTTAAGCATACAGGATCCTATACTGCTGTTTTGTATGAGAAAAATGTAAGAAAATGGATTTGCCGTATTTCGTTATCCGGAACGCAAAAATTATTGATTCTTCCGGATATAAATAAAAATGAAATTCGTATGCCAATTTCAGATATATCTGATTTAAAAAATTTCTCAGAGCAAATAATAGAAGTTGTTCAGAGATATTTACATCCAGTTTTGCTCAAAGAGGTTTTGTACACACGTTGGGGAAACTATGAAATGCCTGAACCATATAAAATTTTACTTGAAAAAGGTCCACGTAAAAACTTAAAGAAATTATAGTAAGTAACTGTCTCAATGGATTGGAGAAAGGAGTTTTCATTATGCCATTACCCAAAGAACGGATTTATACAATAGATGAC
>ERZ894223.628-NODE-628-length-31837-cov-13.466428_pt1 | contig 31837 bp, 27 predicted proteins | sample MGYA00380293_ERZ894223 | MGnify/ENA primary metagenome ERZ894223 (study PRJEB32331, sample SAMN06328445) | human gut metagenome | biome: human gut microbiome; feature: stool | host: Homo sapiens | collected 2014-11-05 ...
CATCATGGACACCATCGTCAAGATGGCCTCCATCATGGGCGCAATGGTTATCGGTGCGATGACTATGGAGATGGTCGCGGTCGACATTCCCGTTCCGATTGGCATCGGCGAGGATGTCCAGACGCTTGCTGGCTTGCTCAACGGCATCTTCCCTGGGTTCGTGACGCTCGGCATCTTCGGCATCGTGTATGCGATGCTCAAGAAGAAGATGAATCCGCTGCTCATCATGCTCATCATGCTGATTCTGAGCATCGTGTGCGCGTACCTCGGCATCTTGGGCGTCCCTGCTTAAGGTACATCTCCCGTCATTTTCCTTCCCTGGGGGGGCGGTCGCGGTCGGTATCCGTCCGCGACCGCTCTGTTTATTGTGTTGGCGATGTCGCGCAATTTGAGCTGACGCGGTCGCCTTTTATGTCGGGGCGACCGTCCTTTTTACGTCGGGGTGGTCGCCTTTTGCGTTTTGCGAGATTGTCCGCCGGAGCAAGAGTGGAATGATATCTTGAAAATACGAACAGGTGTTCTATAGTAATGAATGGAGTAGTATCGGTGGTACGTTTCGTCTCGTACGAATGGAGGGGGAGGGCCATATGGCAGTCCTGTTTATCGAATATCCCAAGTGCACTACCTGCAAAAAGGCCAAGAAATGGCTGGATGAGCATGGCGTCGAGTACGTCGATCGCCATATCGTCGAGGATAATCCCACGGCAGCGGAGCTGGCGGAGTGGCACGAGCGCTCCGGTCTTCCGCTGCGCCGCTTCTTCAACACGAGCGGTATGAAGTACCGCGAGCTCGGCATCAAGGCCAAGCTCGACGCCGGCATGACGGACGAGGAGGCCTATGAGCTGCTCGCCACCGACGGTATGCTGGTCAAGCGCCCCCTGATCGTTGCGGACAACGTCGTTTTGACAGGGTTCAAGGAGGACGCCTGGGCGGAGGCGCTCCTGTAGCCGCACGCCGCGCGAGCATGTCCCGGTGCGGCGCGCGTGTGGCTTCTGCGGCGGTTGACATATGTTTCACGTCGGGCATCTCGCCCGGATACCTTTGAGTCCGGCCGCGGCACCGCGCTGCGGCCGATCACGTGGATGGAAGTGCCATCCGGGGAATCGAAAGAGAGGCCGATGGAGGTTCATGAACTAGAAGCTCTCGCCCGCGACGTCGCGGGCGGACGTGTGGCTCCTGACGAATTGGTGAGGCGCGTCCAAGCCGGTGCGACGACCGATCTCGGCTACGCGTGCGTAGACATGCAGCGCGGCCTTCGCACGGGCGTGTCCGAGGTCATCTACGGTGCGGGTAAGACTGCCGGTCAAATCGCGGGCATCGTCGGTGCCATGCGCGAGGGCGGCCAGGAGCGCGTCCTCATCACGCGGCTCGACGAGGCGAAGGCTCGGGACCTCGCCGACCTGGGTTGCCCGTTCGAGTATGTTGAGGCCGCCCGCTGTGGCGTGGTGGGCGGACTGCCCGAGCCGGATGGAAATGGCGAGGTCTTGGTGCTCACCGCCGGCACGAGCGACCTGCCCGTCGCCGAGGAGGCTGCGCTCACCGCGCGTTTCCTGGGCAATAGCGTGAATGTGGTTCACGATGTCGGCGTCGCGGGCATCCATCGGCTGTTGTCCCATGCCGAGGAGATCTCCCGCGCGCAGGTGATCATCGCTGTCGCTGGCATGGAGGGGGCGCTGCCGAGCGTGGTTGGCGGTCTGGCGCGGTGCCCGGTGATCGCGGTGCCCACGAGTGTGGGCTACGGTGCGAACTTCGAGGGTGTGACCGCGCTGCTCGCCATGTTGAACAGCTGCGCGAGCGGCGTATCCGTCGTGAACATCGACAACGGGTTTGGAGCTGGGTTCCAAGCTTCGCTCATCAATCATCTGCCTGGTAGGGAGGCATAAGCTACATGGTGAATGAGAAGGGGATGTCCTCATCGGCGGATGGCACCGCTGGCAACGCCGCTGGCCGCGGCCGCACGTTGTGGCTCGACTGCCAGGCCGGTGTCGCGGGCGATATGCTCGTGGCCGCCTTGATCGATGCGGCCGAGGATTCGGAGGCGGCCGAGCGAGCCGTGCGCGCCACGCTGGCGGCTCTGCCGGTCGAGGGATTCTCCCTCGAGGTGGGCCGTGTCTCCAAGGCGGGCATTTCGTGCCTGGACTTCAATGTGGTGCTGGACGAGGCGCATGAGAACCACGACCACGACATGGCGTACCTGCATGGGCACGAGCATGCGTGCGAGGGCGACCATGGTCACATCCACGGCTGGGAGAGCGGGTGCGGCCACGACCATGCTCACCATCATGATCATGCGGGAGACGGCGCCCACGACCATGCCCATCGCAACCTCGCCGATATCCTCGCCATCATCGAGGCCGCTCCGCTCACTCCTGGGGCCGCCGCTTTCGCCCGCCGCGCTTTTGGCATCCTCGCCGAGGCTGAGGCCGAGGCCCACGGTCTGCCGGTCGAGCAGGTGCACTTCCACGAGGTGGGGGCGGTCGATTCGATCGCGGATATCGTGGCGGCGGCGGTTCTCGTCGATCTGATTGGCATCGAGCGCGCGATCGTGCCCGTGCTCGTCGAGGGGCGCGGAACCGTGCGCTGCCAGCACGGCGTCATGCCCGTGCCGGTTCCGGCGACGGTGGGCGTGTGCCGTGCGCACGGTCTGCCACTGGCTCCCTGCGAGGTCGAGGGTGAGTTGGTAACGCCCACAGGCGCCGCCCTGGTGGCGGCGCTCAGCCCCGAGTTTGTGCTCCCGGAGCGTTATGTTGTGGCGAGCGTGGGCCTCGGTGCCGGCAAGCGTGCCTACGAGCGGCCGTCCATCCTTCGGGCGATGCTGATCGAGCCGCTGAGTGGGCCGACGCCTACTTTCCATCGCGGGTGCCGCGGTGCCGCGGGCGAAGATGCCCCTGCCAAGCCCCTGCCCTCGTCTCGGCCCGCGCCCCTCTCGAGCGAGACGCAGCCTCCGACCACGGTATGCAAGCTCGAGTGCGACCTGGATGACATGACGCCCGAGCAGATGGCTTACGCCGCCGAGCGACTGTCCGAGGCCGGTGCGCGCGAGGTCCATTGGGTGCCGATCGTTGCCAAGAAGGGCCGCCCCGCCTACGAGCTGCAAGTTCTGTGTGAGGCGCAGGAGGCTGCGGCCATCGAGGCCGTGGTGTTTCGCGAGACGAGCACGCTTGGCATCCGCCGTTGCATCATGGACCGCACGGTGCTGCCGCGTCGCCTCGAGGTGCGCGACACCGCGTTCGGCCCTATCTCCGTAAAGATCGCCGTGCTGCCCGATGGGACCGAGCGCGCGACTCCCGAGTACGAGGATTGTGCCGCGGCGGCTCGGGCGGCCGGCGTGCCTTTGACCGCCGTGATGGATGCGGTGCGCGCGTCCCTTTGACCTGACGGGGGATGCAGTGCGTGCGTCCCCTTGATCGGCCGGGTTCTTCCGACACACCTCGATTCAGCGCGGCGCACGTCGCGCGGGAAGGGTTCACCATGAAATTCGTCATCGCCTCCGACATCCACGGGTCGGCGTACTGGACCGAGCGCCTGATGGAGGTCGTCGATCGCGAGCGGCCCGACCGCGTGCTGCTCTTGGGGGACCTGCTCTATCACGGCCCGCGTAACGACCTCCCGCGCGATTACGCTCCCAAGCGCGTGATCGAGCTGCTGAACGGTCTGGCAGCGACTGGGCGCCTCATCGCCGTGCGCGGCAATTGTGAGGCCGAGGTCGATCAGATGGTGCTCGCCTTCCCTTGCATGTCCGACAGCGCCGTGGTTTTGGACGACGACGGCCGCGAGCTGTTCTGCACCCATGGGCATGTCTTTGGCGCGGGTAAACACAACAGCACGGACCGCGTGCCGCAGCTCCCGGAGGGTTCGGCGTTGCTGTTCGGTCACACGCATATCAAGGTGAACGAGGAGAGCGCGGGCCATCCCGGCCTGTGGCTGTTCAACCCCGGCAGTGTATCGATTCCCAAGGACGGGTCGAACAGTTGCGGCATCTACGAGAGCGGGCTGCCCTTCTGTGAGGCCTTCCGCCACATCACCCTGGACTAATCGCAATTGGGGACAGGTACAAATTGTGACTTTGCAAGAAGTCACAATTTGTACCTGTCCCCAATTGAGACGTCAGAGCAAAAGGAGCACGAGACATGGGTTCATGGACCGAGACCGGGTCGTCGAGTCTGGCGAGCATCACACGCGACACCTCGACGCTTTCCGACGCGCGCGAGGAGATGCAATCCCTCGTTGAGACGATCTGGCGCCTGCGCCAGCCCGATGGTTGCCCTTGGGATCGCAAACAGACCCACGAGAGTATCGGCAAGAACATGATCGAGGAGGCCTACGAGGCCCTGGACTGCATCGAAGCCGGCGATGGGGCGCACTTGCGCGAGGAGCTCGGAGATGTGCTCATGCAGGTGGTGTTGCATGCCCAGATCGCGGCGGACGCCGGTGCCTTCACAATGGCCGACGTCGCGCGCGACATCAACGACAAGCTCATCCGTCGCCACCCGCATGTGTTTGGAGAGTGCAGCGCCGATTCCGCCGACGAGGTGCTCGCCATTTGGGACAGCGTCAAGCTTGCCGAGAAGGGCGCCAAGGACGCCGATGCGGCGGAGGCCGGCGAGCGTCCAGAGGGCCTGCTCGAGGGCGTTCCGCGGTCGTTGCCGGCGCTCATGGAGGCTCAGAAGGTCTCGCGCAAGGCGGCTTCTGCGGGCTTTGAATGGGAGACCGTCGCAGACGTATGGGACAAGGTGGCCGAGGAGCGTGCGGAGTTTGAGGCGGAGGCACCCGGCACCGCCGAGCGCGAGCTCGAGTTTGGCGACCTGCTCTTCGCACTGGTGAACGTGGCCCGCAAGGAGGGCATCGACGCCGAGAGCGCATTGCGCGCGAGCACGGCGAAGTTCCGCGAGCGTTGGGCCGCGATGGAAAACGCCGCCTATGAGGGTGGGGTTTCCCTGGAGTCTCTTACGACCGAGCAGCTCAATTCGCTGTGGGACAAGGTCAAGCGCGGGTAACGCGGACCTCGCGTTGCCACATGCAGGCGAAGCGCAGGCCGGCGAGCGCCAGAGCGCACCCGAGGCCGGTGTAGAACACCGCGATGAACCCCTCGGGGGCGAGGCCGAACGCGCGGATCGAAATGCCGCCCGTCATCATGACCGCCATGATGACAAAGGCCGGTACATCGAAGAACTTGAGGAAGAAATGACGCTCCTCCTCATAGCCGGTGATGCGTGCGGTGTGCTTCACCACGAGCTTGCCGAAAATGAAGGTCCAGAACACGATGCCCACAACCGCGCTCAGCACGATGTTGAGCAAGGTGAGGTGCCCGGCAGCGTAGGCCTCCAGGCCGATGCGGGCGATGTTCACGCCGGCCGCGAGCCAGACGATGCTGGCGATGAGCAGCAGCGTGTTCTTGTGAACGCTCAGGAATTTCATGATGCGCCTCCTGACGGATGGATGGGACGGGGCGTCCGGAACGCGTGCGCCTTAGGAACGTTTGGCCGGACGGAACACGAGCGCGGCGGCGATGGCCGCGACCACGAGGCTCGCGATCACGGCGGGGACCGTGCCGAGTTTGATCATGGGGATGCCGACGAGCATGCCAATGACATAGGGGACGAGCCAGGCGACCCACACGGCGGCGCTCAGGCGATGGAAGGTGCGCTCGCGTTTGAGGGCGGCTGCGCCACCGCGCTTACCCTGAAAGTAGACGAGCGTCGCCCAGCCGGCATGGAAGAGCATGAGCAGGATCGCGGCGAGCCCGGTGATGCCGTGGATCGCGGGGGCGGCTTCGGCGCTGGTGCGGGCCATGATGGACATCAGGGTGGTGCCGGTGGTGTCACAGGCCAGGCCGATCCAGAACAAGACGACGTGGGGCCCGCGCAGGCTTCCGTCGGCCCGTTCTTTGAAGACGCCGATGGTGTAGAGGACGAGTGCGCCTGTGATGGCGAGGCTGGCGAATATGAGCATGGGGGACATACGTCTTTCCTTTCCACGTGTAAAACGTGCGTTGTTCGCATATAATATGAACAACGTTCATCTGAACAATGTTCATATTAGGGTTCGGGGACGGGCCGGGCAAGAAACAACGGCCGATTTCCGGATTCACCCTGAACGTTTCACGAGCTTGTTCAGCTGGCGGAATTGCCTGTCATAAGGGGTGCGGTCGGGCGATGCCTGGGAAACGTGAGGAAAGGAACCCGTCATGGGGAGTAGGAAAGCCATCACCAAAGAGCAGATCATCGACGTCGCGTACGAGAAAGCCCAACGGGAGGGCCTTTCCTCTTTGAGCGTCCGCGCGGTCGCCGAAGCGTGTGGTGTGGCAACCGGAACCATGTACAACCACATCCCCGACATCGCCGAATTGCGCACCGAGGTGCTGAGGCGTTTTTGGCGAGAGGCGCTGAACGGAGCGGACCTGGATCAGTGCGCCCGCGAGGCGGGTTCGGCGCTGGATTATTGCCGCAAGCTCACGGAGACGCTCGCGGAATCACTGCGTGGTTTTCGAAGCACATGGCTGCGGGACGCGGGTGCGGCCGATGGTCGCACGCGTCAGCGCGCCGCCGAGGCCGAGCGTGCCTGTCTGCAGGACATCCAGCTCGCCGTGCGCCATGCATTTGAGCGCGATGCGGCGATTTCGGAGCGCGCTCGCGCCGAGCTCGACATGGGCAAGGTGGCCGAATTCGTGTGGACGGCGATGCTCATGGGCATCAAGCGCGACGACTCCTCGTGCGAAACGCTTTTTGCGCTGGTCGAGCTGGCCCTCTATTAGGTTTTTGTTCTATTGGCCCGTATCTTGTAGGGGGGACCGCTTGATTCGGGCGGCGGGTGGATCCTGCGCGGTTGCACCCGCAGGCGCTCTCTCGCCGCCCGCCGGAGCGGTGGCTTTGTCGGGACGCGCCCCCCGTCGAGCTCGTCCCGTCGCAGCAACCACAAAGCCTGCATCCCTGCCAGGGCCCGCCGTGCGATAATGGACAGCGCATAAGCGCACATACACCTTCAATCACACAAGGCGCCCATGGCTATTTCTTCTTCGAACAAAACATCTTCCGCCCGCACGGGCGATCCCGATAAGACCGGGGATCTGTCCGCCGCCGCTGCGGCAGCGGCCCCGTCCAAGCCGCACAAGCGTTCAGCCCGCGGTAGCGATGTAGCCAAGCGCGAGAAGCAGGAGCGCCGCGCCGCTCGCAAACAGGCTGCGACCGCTCCGCGCTCCATGCGTAAGTCGGTTGCCGGCGCTCCGGTTGCGAGCGGCTCCCCGCGCGCGAGGAGCGGCAAGGCACCGCGCCCGGCCCAACAGGATCTCATGCGCTACGCTTCGGATAACGCGGTGGTGCGGTGGCTCTACGCCCTGACCACCGGTCCGCGCCGCTATCTCTTTTATGGCGCTGTGGTCGCGCTGGTGTTGGTGGGGATTTACGGCCCGGTGAAGGATTTCTACATCGCGCGCCGCACGGTGATGATCCTCGAGGAGCAGACCGCGATTCGCAAGGAGTACAACGAGACTCTCGGTGACGAGGTGGGCAGCCTCATGTCCCAGGAGGGTATCGAGGACACGGCGCGCAAAGACTTGGGCATGGTGATGCCCGGCGAGCAGACCATCACCGTCGAGGGCCTGGACAGCGAGGGCAATCCGGTTGTGGCCGATCCGAGCAAGCCCGCCGAGGAGGGCGAGGGCGCTTCGGGCGAGGCATCTGCCGAGGACCCCGCCAAAGCCGATTCCGATAAGGATTCCCAGCCTCTGAAGGGTGCCGACGCCGCGAACAAGGACAAGACCGGGTCGAGCGCCGCCGCGGCCGACCCTTCGAAAAAGCCGATGACCTCTGCGGAAGTCGAGGCCGCCGAGCGTGCCGTGTTGGAGAACTCCCCTTGGTACTGGAAGGTGCTCGACGTGCTTTTCGGGTTTGACGGCGCGAAGGGCATGGCCGTGGTCTCGACGGGGGAGAAGGAATGAGTACGGTGAAGATCGCCGCTATCGACTTGGGAACGGTGTCCTCTCGTTTGCTGTGCGCCGAGATGAGCAACGGTCAAATCACGGCATCGATCAAGCGCACCGTCATTACCGACCTGGGCGAGCGTGTGGACGCTACCGGCGTTTTTGCCCCCGCCGCGATTGACCGCGTTACGCAGGCCTGCACCGAATTCGTCCGCGAGGCGCGAGAGTTCGGTGCTCACCACGTGTGCTGCACGCTGACGAGCGCTGCCCGCGATGTGTCCAATGGCAATGAGCTGCTGGATCGCTTGCGAGATCTCGGGCTTGTTCCGCAGGTCATTCCTGGCGAGGTTGAGGCTCGTTTGACGTTTTACGGCGTCGCGCACGACTTTGCAAACGAGCGCATTGCCGTAGCCGATTCCGGCGGCGGGTCGACGGAGCTGGTGGTTGGGCGCGCATCCGATGGGGGCCTGGAGCTCGATTGCGCCGAGTCGCTCAACATCGGATGCCGTCGTGTGACTGAGCGCTTCTTCTCAAGTGTTCCGCCGAGTGCCGACGAGTTGGACAAGGCCGCGGCATGGGCGCGCGCGCAGTTCGAGCCCTATTGGGCGGGACTTGCCAACCGCCCGGAGCGGCTTGTCGCCGTGGGCGGCACCGTGACCACGCTTGTTGCGATGGTCCACGAGCTCGCGGTGTACGACTCGCATTTCGTGCATCTGCGAGATTTGACAATCGAGCAGGTCGAGGATGGTATCGACCGGATGAGAAGCCTCACTGTTGAGCAAATCGCGCAGCTTCCGGGCATCCAGGCCAAGCGCGCGCCGGTGATCTTGGCGGGTGCGATCGTAGTGCGCGAGCTCATGCGCGCCGGCGGGTACGGTCGCCTGACGGTGAGTGAGAACAGCCTGCTTGCAGGTGCGGCGGCAACGATTTACGAGGCGGCCATGAGCGGTCGCACCGTCATCGGTTGGATCCCCGAGCTATCCAGTTGGTAACCGAGCTATCAAGTTGGTAAACAAGTAAGCCCTCCGCAGCCGGAGGGCTTTTTCATCCTGGTAGAGGCGGTGGGACTCGAACCCACAATCCCGAAGGCCGAAGATTTTAAGTCTCCTGCGTATGCCAATTCCGCCACGCCTCCATAGGGGAGAAGTGTACCATGCGTGGGTGCCGCCTGCTGCCCTGTTCGCACTCGCTCAGAATGTGGCCACGTTCATGGAGGCATTCCGGGCAATCGATGCGCTCGCGTGGCCCGCCGGTGCGGTTGGGGTCGTATCGAAGCGCCTGGTGAGAAAAAATGAAAAAAGTTCTTGCCCGTCCTCGTGTCTTTCACTATCATTGGAAGTCACGCGGGCGTGGCGGAATTGGCAGACGCGTATGGTTCAGGTCCATATGGGGGCAACCCCGTGAAGGTTCAAGTCCTTTCGCCCGCACCACTGATTGAGAGAGCCCCAGCAATGGGGCTTTTTTCATGCCCTGATTCGATGCTCGATGCGCGCGGTGCTCGGTACGCACACAGCGCTCGATGCGCACGCCCATTCAGCGATGTTGGCTGTTGGGGGGCGCTGGAGGGCATTGCGTCCCACCCCGTGAGTGCCCGAGTGTGTGTCCGATTTGGGCGTCACTGTTGCCCTGCGGTCCTCGTTTTTCCGCAAATGAATAAAAATCAAAGTTTCGCCGTGCGCAATGAATAGATTTTTGCGAATGACGGAAATCGCTTCGTGCGTTTTCGGCGTTGTGGTCAAAATACCCTGATTGTGCGCTGAATTTCGCTTCCAGAGTTGGTCGGAAGCCGGAAAGGGAGGGCAATGGTCTGCCGAGGGGGCCATATTGCCGAACGCTTGCGTTGACAATTGGGCAAAATGCCAGGATTCGGACGAATCCATTTTTATGCACGGCTTCGATGCCCTTCTTTTCGGCGCACTATTAGGGTATTTTGACCACTTCCGGGAAAACGAATAAAAACAAACCCCCTATTGGACGGCATTTGCTGCTCGAGGGCCCGCGCACCTGCCATGTACGCCTTGATGTCTGCCATGTGCGCCCTTGCGTCTGCCGTGTACGCATTGTTGGGTGCGACGTATTTTCACGGGCAATTAATCGGGGGCTGGTAATCGGCAGAGTAGAATACGGGACGTTGGCCCGTGTTGACGTTTGGCCGGGCCTCCTTGGATGTAAGCGCCTTCGATTTGGGAATGTCCTGCATGATCGAGCTTCTTAAGCGATTCTATAGGCCCTTTCGCCTCGAGTGCATCCTCGGGCCCCTCAGCAAACTGATCGAGGTCGTGTTCGACCTGACCACCCCTCTCGTGGTGATGCGGATGATCGACCGTGGGGTGGGCGGCCGCAGCGTGGAAACCGTGCTTGCATACGGTGGTTTGCTTGTGCTCATGGCGTGCGCAGGCTTTGTTTTTACGCTTGTCTGCCAAAAAATGGCGTCTCGTGCTTCGCAGGGCATGGGAACCGACATGCGAAACGCCTTGTTCGAGCGCGTTAATGCCCTGTCCTATGCCGAGATCGACCGTTTCGGTACGCCATCGCTCATCACCCGTATCACCAACGACGTCAATCAGGTTCAGCTTGCCATCGCTTTGGGCGTGCGTCAGCTCACGCGCTGGCCGCTGCTTTCGGTGGGCTCGATGATCGCCGCGATGGCCATCGATGCGAAGCTGAGCATCATCTTCTTTATCTCAATGCCACTCATCGGCGGAATTTTCTGGTTCGTGATGGCCCGCTGCGTCCCGTATTTCAAGCGCATGCAGCAAAAGCTCGATCGCATCGGCTTGCTTACGCGCGAGGGTCTGTCGGGCGCTCGCGTCGTGCGCGCATTTGTGCGGGAGAGTCACGAGCGTGAGCGCTTCCGTCATGCGGCGGATGAGCAGGTAGACATTGCCATCGCCGTTGGAAAGCTCTCCTGCGTGCTCAACCCCGCGACGTTTCTCGTGATGAATCTCGCCGTCTGCGCGATTCTGTGGGTGGGAGGTCTGCAGGTGAATGCCGGCGCTCTTACGCAGGGCGAGGTGATGGCGTTCGTCAACTACATGACGCAGACTTTGCTGTCGATCGTCTATGTTGCCAACTTGGTAGTGGTATTCACCAAGGCGGGCGCGAGCGCCGGGCGCATCCTGGAGGTGCTCGATTGCGAGCCGGGAATTCGTTCGGGGGCCGATGCGGCGACCGAGCCGGATGAGCATGCGGAATTCGCCATCGCCTTGCGCGATGCCTGCTTTGCGTATCCCGGGAGCACGGTGAACGCCGTCGACCATGTGACACTCGAATTGCCTTGGGGCGGGACGCTTGGGATCATTGGAGGCACCGGCTCGGGCAAATCAACACTCGTGAGTCTCGTTCCGCGTCTTCACGAAGTGACGGGTGGCTCTGTCGAGGTGCTCGGACGTGATGTACGGGCCTGGGACCTTGATGCGCTTCGTCGCCAGGTGGGTTTTGTACCGCAGAAAGCCGAGTTGGTGAGCGGGACGATACGCTCGAATCTGGCGTGGCGCGATCCTTCCGCCACGGACGCCGACCTGTGGTCCGCACTTGAGACAGCGCAGGCACGCGAGTTTGTGGCCGCGCTTCCCTTGGGGCTCGACGCACCGGTTGAGGCGGGCGGCAAGAATTTCTCGGGCGGGCAGCGGCAGCGTCTGACCATCGCCCGCGCGCTAGTGGGCAGCCCTCGGATCATCGTCATGGATGATTCGGCTTCGGCGCTCGACTTCAAGACCGACGCCTCCCTGCGCACGGCGATTAGGGGGCTCACGTGCGCAAAGGGCGTGCAGGGTGGAGACCCGACCACGGTGATTGTGAGTCAGCGCGTGTCCTCGGTGCGTGACGCCGACCTCATCTGCGTGATGCGGCATGGCTCGGCCGTGGGCGTGGGCACGCATGAAGAGCTGCTGAGCAGCTGCGATATCTACCGCGAAATCTGCGCATCCCAACTTGGGGCAGGGGAGGGGGCGACGTCTCATGCCTAATCCGTACGCATCCACGGCCGGCGCGGCTACCATCGCCGCCGCAGTTGCCGGCAACGAGAGCCTGAATGAGCTAAAGGGACCGTCCGGCCCCGATCGCGACCCGGTCTCGGGCGCAAGGATGTCGGCGGCTCAGGTCACGCGTCGCTTGCTGGCATATGTTCGTCCGCACCGAATGACGTTGGTTGCCGCGTTTGCAAGCTCGGCGGCGAGCGTGGTGCTGCAGCTCTATACGCCGATTCTCATCGGCCGCGGCATCGACATGATTCTGGGCACGGGCCGGGTTGATTTTGTCGCGCTCACCCCGCTGTTGATCGAGCTCGCGACGGTGGTTGTTGCGGGCGCCTTGCTGCAGTGGTTGCAGGGCGTGTGCGTGAATCGCGTGTCTTATGTCACCGTGCGCGACCTGCGCGTCGAGGCTAACGACAAGCTCACGCGAGTCCCGTTATCGCTCGTGGATTCGCATGCCCATGGCGACCTCATTTCACGCGTGGTCAATGATGTCGACCAGGTGGGTGACGGTCTGCTCCAGGGGTTGAACCAGCTCTTCAGCGGCGTGGTGACCGTGCTCGCAACCCTTGTTTTCATGCTGGTGACTTCGCTGCCCATGGCGCTCGTGGTGGTGCTCGCAACTCCGTTTTCCATGCTCGCGGCCAGTGCCATGGCGCGCTTGTCGGGCAAGAGCTTCACTGCGCAGATGCGCATCCAGGGCGGGCTTTCGGCGTATATCGAGGAGTATGTCGGGGCGCAGCGGCTGGTGAGCGCGTTTGCGTACGGTGACCGGGCATGTGAGGGGTTCTCGGCAATCAATAGCGAGCTCTATGCGGCGGGCGAGCGCGCGCAGTTTTTAAGCTCGCTCTCCAATCCGGGAACCCGCTTTGTAAACAACATCATCTACGCCGCAGTGGCCGTGGCGGGATTCGTCGGCGTGATTACCGGGTTCCCCGCCCCGCTTACTGTGGGCGAGGTTCAGATCTTCCTGTCTTATGCGAACCAGTACACCAAGCCGTTCAACGAGATCTCGGCGGTGGTGACGCAGATTCAGGGCGCATATGCCTCGGCGCGCCGTGTTTTCACGCTCCTCGATGCCGTTGAGGACGTGCCGGATGCGGAAGATGCGGTCGAGTTGGACGTGCATGCGGCAGGCCCGGCTGTTGCGGCGGGCGATGTCGTGTTTGACCATGTTGATTTTTCTTATGTCAAAGAGCATCCCGTGCTGCGAGACATCTGCCTGCACGCGCGCCCTGGCATGCGTATGGCGCTTGTGGGCCCCACTGGGTGCGGCAAGACGACTCTCATCAATTTGCTCCTGCGCTTTTACGACGTGGACGCGGGCGAGATTCGCATCGATGGGGTGCCCATCGAGTCGTGCGCCCGCGAGAGTCTGCGTCGGTCGTTCGGCATGGTGCTGCAGGACAGCTGGCTGTTCGAGGGCACCGTGCACGACAACATAGCCTACGGCTGTCCGAGCGCCACGCGCGAAGAAGTTGAGCGGGCCGCCCGTCGTGCTCATGCCGACGCGTTCGTGCGCGCTCTGCCCCATGGCTACGACACGGTGCTTCCCGAGGATGGCGGCTCTCTGTCGCAAGGTCAGCGACAGCTGCTGTGCATCGCTCGCGTCATGCTTGCCGATCCGGCGATTCTGCTGCTCGATGAGGCTACGAGCTCCATCGATACGCGCACCGAGCTCCAGGTCCAAGCCGCGTTCGATGAGCTCATGAAGGGCCGTACGAGCTTTGTGGTCGCGCATCGCCTGAGCACGATCCGAAACGCCGATTGCATCTTGGTCATGCGCGATGGTCGCATCGTCGAGAGCGGCACGCATGACGAGCTTCTCGCTGCGGGAGGGTTCTACGCCACGCTTTACAGCAGCCAATTCGCTCAATAGTTGCAATTTGTGCCTGTCCCCAAGTGGGCCCCAAGTGGGCCCCCACGTGAGGCCCGTTGCACTGCCTTGCGACCGTTTGGCCGAATACTTACCGAGCCTTAACGTGGCGTGCCGTATCATTACGATACTTGCTTAAAGCAGCGTTAGGAACCGACGGGAAGGGCCGCTGGCATGGCACTCAAATACACCAAGATGGAGCGCAACTGGGTCATGTACGACGTGGGCAATTCCGCCCTCGTCTTGCTGAACACCGCCGTCGTGCCCATCTACTTCAACGCCATCAACACCGGCGCGCACCCGGCGGAGCTGGTGACCGCCTGGGCCAATGCCCAGACGGTCGCCTCGCTTGTGGTGGCCCTGCTCATGCCTATCCTGGGTTCGCTGGCCGATTATGCGGGCAATAAGATCAAGTTCTTCACGGGCTTTTTCTTCACCGGTGTCATCTTGTGCATGGTCGAGGCAATCCCCATGGGGGCGCTGCCGTTCTTGGTGGTGTATGTGCTGTGCACCATCGGCCTCAACTCGTCGATGACGTTCTACGACGCCATGCTCACCGACGTCACCACCGATGAACGCATGGACGCGGTGTCGAGCTCCGGTTTTGCCTGGGGCTACGTTGGCTCTACCATTCCGTTCATGGCATGCATCGCCCTGATCTTCGCCGGCCCGGGCATGCTCGGCCTGGATACCCTCACCTGCACGCGCATCTGCTTCATCATCACCGCCTTGTGGTGGCTCGCCTTCACTATTCCGCTGCTGCGCACGTATCAGCAGCGCTTTGGCAAGGAGCGCGACGAGAGCGTGAGCGGCGTGGTCCACAACATCAAGAACACGTTCAAGGGCCTGGCCGACACCATGCGCAGCATCATGCACGACCGCGTGTTGCTCGTCTTCATGGTCGCGTTCTTCTTCTACATCGACGGCGTCCACACGGTCATCTCCATGGCTACCAGCTACGGAGCCGCCCTTGGCATCGACTCCACCCAGCTCGTACTGGCGCTTCTCGTCACGCAGTTCGTGGCCTTCCCCTCGGCGATCATCTACGGAAAGCTCGCCGGCCGCGTGGGCACCTTGCGCATGATCATCGTCGCGGTGGCGGCCTATGTGGGCATCGTGCTGTTTGCCGCTTTCTTCCTCAAGTCCGCTGCGGAGTTTTGGATCTTGGCCGTCCTGGTGGGCATGTTCCAGGGTGGCGTCCAGGCGCTTTCTCGCAGCTACTTCGGTCGTCTCATCCCCAAGGAGCGCTCCAACGAGTATTACGGCTTCTTTGATATTTTCGGACGTTACGCTTCCGTCATGGGTACTCTGCTAGTATCTGTTGTGACCTCGCTCACGCACGATCCTTCTTTAGGAGTGCTTTCCATCGGGATCTTGCTGGTAGTGGGTTTGGTCATGCTAGTAAAGCTCTCCCGCATGCAGGAGGCGCGCGTCTAAGCGCCTGCCTGTGCCCCGCGTCGTCCGGTGCGGGGGATGACATCGGTCGCCTTTGCGGAGGGCTTTGCGAGCAACAGCAAAGCCCTCCGATTCTTTGAAGGTGATGAAGAACATGGAACAGAACAGCAAGAGCACTCCTTCCGCCATGACGGGTGAGGCCTCCGTGCGCTCGCGTGACACGCATTACATCGCGCGCGTGGGCATGATCGCGGCCGTGTACGCCGCCGCCACGCTTGTCACGGTGATGTTTTTGGGCAGTCTCGCCTGGGGCCCGATCCAGTTCCGCGTGAGCGAAGCCCTGTGCGTCTTGGCCCTGTTCACGCCTGCGGCCGTTCCGGGGCTTACCCTGGGCTGCGTCATCGCCAATATCGCCAACATCGCCCTGTCCGGTACGGGCATGCTCGGCATGCTCGACGTGGTGTTCGGCTCCCTCGCCACATTCGTTGGCGCGTCCATCACCTGGAAGCTGCGCCGCCGTCCGGCGATCGCGCTCATGGGCCCGGTGCTGGCCAACGCCCTCATCGTTCCGGCGTATCTTCCCCTGTTGCTGCAGGGGATCGGCTTTTACACCATTCCCTTCACGTCCATCTCGCTAGATGGTACCTATCCGCTTATGTATCTCTTCGGGTTGGTGACCACGGGGCTGGGTGAAGCGGTTATCATGTATCTGTTGGGGTATCCGCTTGCCCGTTCGCTGGCAAAAACGCCGCTCATCAAGCGTGAACTCGCGCAAACGGGTACAAACAGGTAATAGCTGCGGGAGTTCGCTCGCACCGCGCGCCGCGAATCGGCGCGCGATTACAGGCGCTTCCGCTCGAGTTGTTAGCCGAGGGGAGGGCGCATGAATCCAACCATCGTGATACCGAGCTATTGGGCGGGCGATTCCGCCGATCTCGAATCGCCGGGGGCGTATGATCACGCTTCCGAGGTGGGCTCCGCGCGCCCCGAGCTCGATCGCTGCCTGGCTTCCCTCGAGCAGGTCAGGAACATCGGCCGCATCATCGTGCTGCTCGTCTGCCCCCAGCAGCTCACGGAGCGCATCGCCGAGCGCGTCCATGGAATCATCGAGGACCATCCCTCGCTCGAGGTGACGCTCGTCACCAACCGCGAGGCCTCGGTCATCATGGACCGTGTCGCTGCGATCGCGCCCAAGGTGCGTGGCGAGGGCGTGTCCCTGCGCGGCTACGGCGCCATTCGCAACATGGGCTTGGTCTGCGCCGCTATTCTCGGCCATGACGCCGTGGTGTTCTTGGACGACGACGAAGTGGTGCTCGCCCCCGATTTCTTGGAGAAGGCCCTGTACGGCTTGGGGCATGAGACGCGCCAGCGCCTGCCCATCCTCGCCAAGAGCGGCTACTTTTACAACGAGGCTGGCTCGCCCTTGGCCGACACCACGAAGAAGAACGGTCTCACCAATCGCTGGTGGACCAAGCGCATCGAGTTCAACCGTTGGATGGAGCGCGCCCTTTCGGGCACGCGCATCTCGCGTTCGAATTACGTGTGCGGCGGTTGCTTTGCCGTGCACGCGCGGGCGTTTCGCCGCGTGTCCTTCGATCCGTTCATCACCCGCGGTGAGGACCTGGACTTCCTGTTCAACATGCGCCTCGCCGGTATGGACGTGTGGTTCGACAACGCCTGGGTGGTCAAGCATCTGCCGCCCCACCAGGCCGAGTACGCGCCGCGTTTCATGCAAAACGTGTACCGCTGGTACTACGAGCGCGCCAAGCTCGCCAGCGCCGCGCGCCGACCCGACATCACATCGGTCACGGCCGCCTCGCTCATGCCTTATCCGGGCCCGTGGATCTCGGATGGGCTGGACGACCGCGTGCGCAAGACCGCGCTGGTCCGCGCCCTGTTCACCCGCGAGCATCGTGGATATTGGCGCGTCTATCGCCATGGGATAGACGAGGCGCGCGAGCATGCGCGTGAGCATCAAGATGATTATCTGCGCTTTGTGAGCTTTTGGCCGAGTATCGTGGCCGGTCTCGCAGGCGACGAGGGGCTGCGTGCCCTGTTGGAGCGTTAATGAACAAGCAAGATATGCGGGCGAGTGCCCGAATCGCCGCCGGTGCGCGCGGCCTGGCCCCTGTCGATGCGCTTTCCGCCATACGCCTGTTGAGCGCGATGGCGATTTTCGCGCTGGTCTGCCTGTTCGGCCACGCCATCCTCACGGGCGTCGAATCGATCACGACCCTCGCGGCGCTCACGCTGCTCGTGATCCTGGTCCTCGCGTTCATCTATGCGTTCCTCACGCCTGACACGTTGCGCTCCCAGTACACCGAGCAGACGCTCGCAGTCGCGTCCGAGATGCTCGAGGACATCACCTGCGGCCTCACGCCCGAGAGCGCCGAGCAGATCTGCCGCCGCCTGCTGCCGCATACCCGTGCGATGACCATCGCCGTCACCGACCGCGAGGTCGTCCTCGCTTGCGTGGGCGAGCTCTCTGAGGATTTTCCGGCGGGGTCGCCCATTCACACCCCCGCCACGCGCTATGTCATCGATCACGGTATCGCCCAGTCCTTCACCAACGTGATGGACGTGTGCGGCGAGCGGGGACGTTGCCGCCACATTCCGGCGGGCATCATCGCGCCGCTCATGGTGCGCGGGCAGGCGGTGGGAACGCTCAAGTTCTATTTCCGCTCCCCGCGCCATGTCAACCGCACCCAGTATGCGTTGGCATCGGGTTTTGCCGAGCTGCTCTCCACCCAGCTCACGGTGCACGAGCTCGAGCGTCAGTCCGAGCTCACCGCCCGCGCCGAGATCCGCGCGCTGCAAGCCCAGATCAACCCACATTTCCTGTTCAACACGCTGAACACCATCGCGGCGCTCACCCGTACCGAGCCCCTGCGGGCTCGCGAGCTCCTGCGCGAGTTCTCCCAGTTCTACCGCGCCACGCTCGAGAACTCCGGCCAGCTCATTCCCGTCAAGCGAGAGATCGCCCAGACGTTGCGCTACCTGAAGTTCGAGAAGGCTCGCTTTGGTGAGGACCGTATCGTCGTGACCACCAATGTGGACGAGAACGCGGAGGACATGCAGATTCCCGCGTTCGTCATCCAGCCGCTGGTGGAGAACGCCGTGCGCCATGCCATGCCCGACGAGGGGCCGCTTGGCATCTCCATCACCGTTGCCATGGCGGGGAATCGCGCGGTGTCCATCGAGGTCGCCGACGACGGCGTGGGCATGGACGAGCAGACCGCCATGCGCCTGTTCGACCAATCGGTGACACCTCCCGACCCTAATGCACCCCAGGGCGGTGGCGCGGGCGTTGCCATGCACAACATATCTGAGCGCATCAAGCGCTTCTACGGGCCCAAGTCGCGCACGAGCGTCGAGTCCGAGCCCGGACATGGAACCGCCGTTCGCCTGCATCTCGATCTTGAGGGTAGTATGTACGACGAGGGGTAGAATGGGTACGAGACCGTACGGACGGCGCCTGTGCCGGGTCCCGTTTGTAGGAATGAAAGGTAATCGATTTATATGCTACGTGCGATGATCGTCGATGACGAGGCCCCTGCGCGCTCTGAGTTGCGTTTCCTCTTGGAGCAGACGGGCAAGATCGGCTCCATCACCGAGGCGTCGAGCGTCCGCTCCGCCATCGAGATGCTCATGGGGACGAGGGTCGACGTCGTATTCCTGGATATCTCGATGCCCGGAGCGTCGGGTCTGCAGCTTGCCGAGGCCCTCTATAAGCTCAAGAATCCGCCTGCGATTGTATTCGTGACCGCCTACAGTGACCATGCGGTCGAGGCGTTCGACGTGGATGCGGTCGACTATCTCATGAAGCCGGTCGAGGAGGCCCGTTTGGATCGCGCGATCGAGAAGGTCATCGCCCGCGCCAAGCCGGTGCCGGTCGAGCCTGTGGCCAAGCCCACCAACATCGAGCGTATCCCGGTGGAAAAGGGCGGTCGCAAGGTTCTCATCCCGGTCGATCAGATCCGCTTCATCATGGCCAAGGACGACTACTCCTGCATCTTCACGGAGGACGATCGCTATCTGTCCACCACCTCACTCGCACAGTTCGAGTCTAAGTTGGGCGAGTTCGGCTTCTTCCGCGTGCATCGCCGCTATATCGTGAACCTCGTCAACGTCGAAGATGTCGAGACCGTGCCTTCCGGCGCCATCCAGCTCGGCGTGAGCGGCGTGGATGAGCGTATCCCCGTGAGCCGCCGCCGTGTGGTTCCGCTCAAGAAGGCGTTGAATCTGTAATGGCGCGCCGCATCGACATCGTCTCGGATACGCACGGCTATCTCGCACCGGAGCTCAAGCGTGAGATTGACGGGTGCGACCTGTTGATCCATGCGGGGGATATCACTTCGGAGTCCAATTGGGCCGAGCTTGAGGTGAGCGTGCCTGCCATTCGCGGCGTGCTCGGCAATAATGACGGCTTTTACGCGTACGGCCCCGAGGTCGTTCGTTTGAACGAGTTCACGTACGAGGGCCTGCGTTTCGCGGTGTCGCACTTCCGCGAGCGGCTGCCTTTGGGCGACGTCGACGTGGCCGTGTGCGGTCACACGCACCGCGCCATGATCGAGCGTCTTGATGGGTGCTTGGTGATCAATCCGGGATCGGCTTCATTGCCGCGCGGCATGCGCGGGCCCACCATCGCGCGTTTGATGGTGGAGGCGGGCCGAGTTCTCTCGGTCGAGATCATCGATTTATAGGGAGGGGCTGCGCATGTGCGCGGCCCTTTTTTCTTAGATGGGCGATGGGTTTAGAGAAAAAGTTTTACGCTCATCGGCGCGAAGAAGCCTGTTTAAGGCGAGTTTTATCGCATCTGACCTGCGGTTTTATATCCATTGGGCAACGGGAAAATTTTTTTGAAAAAAGTTCTTGCGTCCATCGTTGTTCTCTGTGTATACTAATCCCCGCAGCAAGGAGCACAAGCGAATTGCCTGCCTGGGGAGTTAGCTCAGTTTGGTTAGAGCGCCGGCCTGTCACGTCGGAGGTCGCGGGTTCGAGCCCCGTACTTCCCGCCATCGCAATTAAAGCCTCGTCTTCTGACGGGGCTTTTTGCGTTAGATTTAAGTCTTAAAGTACATGAGTTCCCAAAAGGACGTCTTTCGTCAAACGTTGTATAGTTGATGAAAAAATCTGATATAAATTGATAGGGGGTCTTCTCGGGGCGCCCGTGTTCATACTGATTGTGTTTTAACCTGCGGTCGAGTGGCGTGAAGCCCAGCAAGGAGTTTATTGAGATGGATATCTCCCGCAAAACCGATTACGCCCTCCGAATGCTGGCGATGCTTGCCGAAGGTAACAAGAGCCTTCTGTCGGTCCGTACCGCCGCCGAGGCGGTGGATGTCCCGTATTCTTTCGCTCGCTCGATTCAGCACGGTCTGGTTCAGGCCGGCATCGTGGAGAGCTTGCGTGGCGTGCGCGGCGGTATGCGCTTGCGCCTCAAGCCGTCCGAGATCACCATTCGCCAGATCGTCGAGGCCGTGCAGGGCCCGCTCGTCATGAACGACTGCACCGCCGAGGAGGGCATGTGCCCGCGTATGGAGTGCTGCTGCTATCACCCCATCTGGGCCGGTGCTCAGGAGCTGCTGCGCGACTACCTTGATTCTGTGACGCTTGACGATGTCGTCAATCACCGTCAATATCCCGCTGTTGACGTTAAATTCACCGACCGCGACCGCTTTGTCGAATACGCGTCGTGTGGGAAGGTGTGCGGCAAGTAAGCTGCTCGCCCTTAAGGAGCACGCATGGACATGAACCCCTTCCGTACGCTTGTGAGGACGGAAGGGGTTCGTCTGTATCGCGACCTTCCGTGGCGCCGCACGCGCGATCCGTATGAGATATGGCTGTCCGAGGTCATGTTGCAACAAACGCAGGTGGCGCGCGTGGAGACCCGTTGGGTCGAATGGCTGGACCGGTTCCCGAGCGTATTCGCCCTCGCCGAAGCCGGTACAGCCGAGGTGTTGGCGGCGTGGCAGGGCATGGGTTACAACCGCCGTGCGCTGGCGCTCAAGGCGGCGGCCGAGCAAATCGCGTTCGATTACGACGGCGTTTTCCCCACTGAAGTGAAGGAGCTCGTCGCCCTGCCCGGTATCGGACCTGCGACGGCGCAGGGGATTCGGGCGTTCGCCTTCGATCTGCCCGGGGTGTACCTTGAGACGAACGTGAGGACCGTGGTGCTGCACCATCTCTTTCCCGACGTGCCGTCTGTGCCCGACAAGGAGCTTGTTCCCATCGTCGAGGCAACCTGCCCGGCGGGGCTGGATTCGTTCGAAACATCGATCGACGTCGATGGCGGGGCTCTGGGCGTTTACGCCGTTCCTCAGGACGAAGACGATACGCCCCGTTCTTGGTATTACGCGATGCTCGATTACGGTGCGTACCTCAAAAAGACCGTTCCCAACCCCTCTCGACGCGCTAAGGCGTATACGCGCCAGTCGAAGTTCGAGGGGTCCCGTCGTCAGAAACGCGCTGAGATCGTGCGCATGCTTCTCGCGGCGGGCGAACTCGGGGAGGGGATGGATGCCCCGTCCGTGCACGCGGCGCTTTGCGCCTCCGAGCGCGATGCAGGCCGAGCTCCGGTGGAGCGTGAGCTGGTCGAGTCCATTCTCTCGGATCTGGAACGCGAGGGGTTCTGCTGTGAAAACGAAGGGGTTTGGCGCATCGCCTGATTGAGGCATCGTGGAATTGGGGTACAACTATCTCATTGGGACGGTTTCTCGATAGGGGCCGGCCCATCATCGGGTCGCGGATGTGGTGCAGCCGCGGCGCCGTGCCTGTGTTGCACCACCGAGGGAGGAACTCATGGATTTCGAGCAGTCGCAGACCAAGAAGAACCTCGAGGCCGCATTCGCCGGCGAGTCTCAGGCGCATACCAAGTATCGTTACTACTCCTCCAAGGCTAAGAAGGAGGGTTTCGTTCAGATTTCCAACATCTTCATGGAGACGGCCCTGAACGAGGCCGAGCACGCCAAGCTGTGGTTCAAGGAGCTGCACGGCGGCGATATCCCGAGCACGCTGGAGAATCTGCGCGACGCGGCGGCGGGCGAGAACTACGAGTGGACCACCATGTACGATGAGTTCGCCAAGACCGCCGAGGAAGAGGGCTTTACGGCCATCGCCGCCAAGTTCCGCGGCGTCGGCGCCGTTGAGAAGGCCCATGAGGAGCGCTACAACAAGCTTGCCGAGCGCGTTGAGAAGGGCGAGGTCTTTGCTCGCGAGGGCGTGAAGGTCTGGAAGTGCCTGAACTGCGGCCATCTGCATGTTGGCCCCACTGCGCCGGAGCTGTGCCCCGTATGCGCTCATCCGCAGGCCTATTTTGAGGAGCAGGTCGTCAACTACTAGGATCGGCGCCTCGCGTATCGCAAGCGAAGAGAGCCCCCGTGATCGAGCGATCGCGGGGGCTTATTCGTGATAGGCGATTTCGCGGTGCGAAAAACATATTTCCCATCAAGGTACTAGGGTAAAATGAGCGGGTACTATACACGCAGCATAAAAGGAGTGCGCCATGGCCATGATAGACCAGCGCCCCCGCGAGACCCATCTCGCAACTACCCGTTATGTGAATACCTCCCGCACTGCGACGAGTGCGATTAGGGCGGCCGCCGTAGCCGCCGGTATCGTCACGGCATCGGTGGCGGTTCCCATGGCGACGCCGCCCATCGCTGCCCACGCGGCGCCGGCGAGCGCGGTTCAGTCGCTTGCGAGCCTGGATGGGCAGATCCGCAAGCTCGGTAGTGCGCGCGACCTTGCGGCCCGTGCCGCCGAGGGCGCGCTGGATGAGGCCGCGGAGCGTCTACTTTTACAGCGGGAGCTCGTCAACCGCGCGGGCGAGCAGCAGCTCCGCGAGTTTTGCGAGAAGGATGCGGCCAATGCCGAGCTCGTCGACTGGCTGATGGGCGATCTTTCCGCGTTGCGTCATTACATCCTGGGCGGCAAGGTTCATACAAATAGGCAGAACGCCGCGGCGCTTCCGGCTGACTACATCCAGTCCCTCGGTATTCTGCGCGATTTGCGTAAGGCCTATGGTGGGGATCTGACTGGTGTCGACGCCGACGTCTTTCTGCGCATGATGATCGCCGCCTCGCTCGACGTTTCGGGTCGCGCGCGCCTGTGGACGGGCGACCCGGGTTTCGTATCCGATCCGCTCGTGCGCTACAACATGATCAAGGTCTTTCGCGCGGACAGCCGATATCGCTTCCAGAAGGAGCTCTTCGACGGACTGCCGGTCGAAACCATGCGCTATGTGTTCGAGAACCAGATCCCAGACGAGGAGCTCGCCTGGCTGGCCAACTACTCGCTGCATCGCTATCCCAACGCCGAGCATGAGGACAGTCGCCTGAATGCGTATTCATATGTGTGGTACAAGGGCGATTTCACCAACAATGGCGGGTATAGCTACGCCGATTTTTACGACGATGCGAAGTTCACCGGCCCTGTGACCGAGATCAAGTCCTCCACCGGAACGGATGGCGGTGCTCTTACGACGTGGCAAGGCGGTTGGCAGGAGAAGTATCGCCTCGCCTACGATGATCCGAACTTCCCTAATCAGAAGCCGACCGATCCCTATCACATCGGCTGTGGCGAAACTTCAAAAGTTCCCGGTGCCACGCAGGAAAAGACGAGGTACCATCGCCTGTGGATGGCGTTTGAGAAGGGCGGCGTGTGCGGTGCCCTTGCAAAGACGTTCGCAAATCTCAACGGCATGGTGGGTGTCCCCTCATTCGTGGTGGGACAGCCCGGCCATGCGGCGACGCTCACGTATGAGCTGCGTCGGGACGCGTCGGGCAAGATGGTGCCCACGTATCGCGTCCAAAATGACGTGTCGGGTTTTGGGCGGAGCCGGAACGCCGACGTCGCGCACTGGATGGGCGACTGGGGCCGTACCTCCACCTATGATTTCCGCGGCGGTTACGCCCTGTACGCCCAGGAGGCGCTGGCGGATGCGGAGGCGTATCGTCACAGCTACGAGGCGCGCCTGGTGGCTGCGAGCTTTGACGGCGACGCCGCCGCCCAGGAAGAGGCGATGAATGCGGCGCGGGCTGCGCAGGCCATCAACTACGATGCCATTTGCGGGCAGATCGACCTTATGGTGAAGCGCGGCGCTGCGGCCGAGGAATGGGCGGCATCCGCCTCCAGGCTCGCGGAGGACTTGAAGTTCCATCCGCTACCGATGCACGACCTCATCAAGGAGATCAACCGTCGTACCGAAAACAAGTACCTGGTGGCACTGGACGCGATCCGCATGGATGCGCTGCAAAAAGCCACTCAGGTGACAAAGGATGAGACCGTCAACCGCGATGCATGCGTGAGCATCGCCCATGCTCTCATGGGTCGCTCCGATGGCGCGGTGGCGTTGTTTTCCTATGATGGCGAGCATGGCGGAAAGATCCGTCTGGGCGAGCACCTGCGCGGCGGCGGCGTTGCTTGGAAGTACAGCTTGGACGGAGGCTCCTCCTGGACGCAGCTGACCGCCGGCGAAACCGAGGTACAGCTCACGGGTGATCAGCTCGAGTCGATCACGGCCGAGAACGACATCAAGATCCAGCTCATCGGCGCGAATGTAGTCAACTCAATCGATATTTCCAGGCGCGAGCTCGGCCGCATCATGATCGAGGGCAACGATCGCGCCAACCGCATCTACTTCCAGGACGGCAAGGTCGTCGAGGGGCTGCAGATGCGTGTCGACGGCGGAACGTGGGAGCCTTTTGATATCGGGCGCACGTACAAGGGAAATCGCACGGTCGAGGTGCGCCGTCCCGCAACGGGAATGTCGGCGGCTTCCGAGGCTGTGACGTTCTCCTTCACCGCGGGCGAGCGCGATGCGAGTTTCGTGCCGTACGAGGAGATGGCCGTGAACTCGTATTCGTCTTCGCGCGACGGCGTGGCGATGGCGAACCGTGTCATCGACGGATACTACGGCCCGGGTAACGAGTTTTGGATTACGAATGCGGAGAGCGGTCCCGACGCATGGATCGTGATCGATTTGGGTCATGAGCGCGAGATTAGTTCGCTCACCTACTGGAGGCCGAAGGGCATCAACACCAACGGCATTCCCCGCTGGGGCAAAAACATGAGGGTGACGGTCTCGGCAGCCCCCGATACGGGCCTGCCGACGGGCGAGCCGGTCGATGCGGCGCAATTCACCGAGGTCGAGGGCTACAGCTGGAGGGGAGGCACGGATACGAGGCCGTCCGAATGGAGCGATGAGAGGCTGAGCGCGGAGTTTGCGTTCAAGAACGGTCCGGTGCGCGGTCGCTACTTCAAGATTCACCTGACGGACATCTACTTCAGCGCGACGCTCTTTGATTTTTACGAGGTCCATGAGCCGGGTCTGGAGGCCGAGCCGCTGCGCTTCAAGTCGATGGAAGTCGGTCAGCCTGTGGAGGCCCTGCCCATCGAGCTGGTCAACACGAGCAAGGCCGAGGTGACCATCGAGTCCGTCACCGTTGATTCCGATGCGTTTGTCGTGACAAAGGGGAATTCCGCGGTGGCTCCCGAGGGGACCGATTCGAGCTGGAAGATTTCTCCGGCTGCGGGCATCGCGGCCGGCACGCATGAGGCCGTGGCGACGGTGACGTACCGTGCGGCGGGTTCGAGCGCTGAGGCGCGCCAGCTCAACGTCCCGCTTGCGGTGACGGTCTCGCCGGCGAACGTGCAGGTGGCGCTTTCGGCCGAGAAGATCGGCGGGGATTCGCTGCGCTTGAGCGCGACGGTTTCGGGCGTTGAGGGGCTGGAGCATCGGATTGAGTACGCGCTGTGCGATTCGCCCAATCCGCCCATGGAGGCTCCGGTGCTTCTGGGGGACGAGCCTTCGGTTCAGGGCAACCCGCTCAACACGTGGACAGCCGACCCGGTGTTCACGAGCCTGATGCCGGGCGAGAAATACTATGCCTTTGCGCGCGTGAAGGGTCTGCCCGGCCTCGACGCGGTGACATCGGATGAGGTCCAGGTCGATTTGGGCCCCGCCGAGCCTGACCCCGAGCTTCCTGGTCCCGATGGCGGCAATGGCAACGGTGGCGATAGCGGCAACGGTGGCGACAACGGCGGCGGTGACCATGGCAATGGCAACGGCGGTGACAGCGGCGACGGCAATGGCAACGGCAACGGTGGCGATGGGTCCGACGGCAGCGGCGGCGCTCCCGACGGCTCCGAGAAGCCTCAGCGGCCCGAAGGCGAGCAGTCTCAGCCGGATGCCGAGCTCGATACACCGGAGGAAACGCCCGGTGCGAGCGGTAAGCCTGTCAACGGTAAGCCCGTCAGCGGTTTGCCCTCGACGGGCGATGCTTCAATGCCGATGGCCCTGGGGGCTTTGGCGCTTGGCCTGAGCACGGCGTTTGCCGGCTTGATGCAAAGGCTTCGCCGGTCCTAGGTGATTGATCGGGCTGTTGCGGTGACACCGCACGGGTGATAGGTGGGCGCGGTCGGCGAACGGGTCTTGACTCCGGACGCCGGCCGCGCAATGCTAAGAGTTCCGATCCATGTGCGTCCTTCCCAAGGAGGAGGGCTTTGCATGGACCTTTTTATTGAGCAGCGGAAATCTATTGGATCCCAAGCGGCTTGTGCCGTTCTGGACGATTCGCCTCACTCTGTCGCTTATGAAGAGTATCAGGCTGAGCTGGCCTTCGACCGCAGGCGAGTTCGCAGGCGCCGGGTGTTGGTCGTGCTTCGGACCCTTGTACTCATCTTGGCCGTGCCCGTCCTTCTGGTGGCGGTGTTCATCGCCTCCTACGCGCTGACGTTCGTGTTGAGTGGGGCCAGTCCCGAGGAAGTCGTGGAAGCGCTCGCCGACTGCTTTAAGATGGTTTGGGAGAATGTCAGGTCGGTCGGCGCCTCGTGGGGCATTTGGCCGTTTGAGTGAGGGCAATGGCATGGGCATGGAACTGGTTGCGGCGTTGGCTTCCGTTGCGGCTGCGGTGTGCGCGGCCACGGCGATCGCGATGCAAGTGCGCGCACATCGTGAGCTCGAGCGCAGCCGTGCGCGCATGGATGAGGCGAGCGAGCAGATGGCGCGCGCAAATGAAGCGCTCGTCTCCGTCCAATCTGTGCTCTCCCAGGTGCTCACGACGACGCAGGCGACGCTCAACCAGGCGGCCAGCACCTCGATCATCGAGCAGCAACATTTCGACTCGCAGGTGCGTGCGATCGACCAGGTGAGTTCCAAGGCCGACGAGGCGCGTCGTGAAATCGCCCAGAATCTCGAGCAGAATCGCGGGGCGGTGGAGCAGCGCCTAGACAAGGTCCGCGAGACCGTCGACGCGCAGCTCAGCGCTATTCGTCGGGATAACGAGCTCAAGCTCGAGGCAATCAGGGCCACGGTGGATGAGAAGCTCGCCACCACCCTCAACGACCGCCTCGGGGCTTCGTTCAAACAGGTGAGCAGCCAGCTCGAGGCGGTGTATCGCGGTCTTGGCGACATGCAGAACATCGCCTCGGGGGTGGGCGATCTCAAGCGCGTGCTCTCGAATGTGAAAACGCGCGGTATCTTGGGCGAAGTCCAGCTTGGTGCGATCTTGCGGGACATACTGACGGCGGACCAATACGCCGAGAACGTGGCCACGAAGCCAGGGAGCGCGGAGCGCGTGGAGTTTGCGGTCAAGCTGCCCGTCGAGGGCGGCGATCCCATTTGGCTGCCCATCGACTCCAAGTTCCCCGGGGACACCTACGAGCATTTGCGCGACGCCATCGAGGCGGGCGATGCGGAAGGGGTGGCGGCGGCGCGCCGAGCCCTCGAGCAGGTGATCAAAGCCGAGGCCAAAGATATCTCCTCCAAGTATCTGAGCGTTCCGGAGACCACGAACTTCGCAATCATGTTCTTGCCGTTCGAGGGGCTATATGCCGAGGTGGTGGACCGTCCCGGCCTTATTGAATGCCTGCAGCGCGACTATCAGGTGAACATCGCGGGCCCTTCGACCATGGCGGTCATCTTGAACAGTCTGCAGATGAGCTATCAGACCTTTGCCTTCCAGCGCAGAGCGGATGAGATCCAAAGGGTCTTGAGTGCCGTGAAAGCCGAGTTTCCCAAATACCAGGCGGAGTTGCGCCGCGCACTTCGGCAGATCGAAACGGCGGGCAAGACTGTCGACGGCATCATCAACACCCGCACGAATGTGATTGAGCGCAAGCTCAAGAGCGTCACCGCGATGGAGGATGATGCCCTGGCGGCCGAGTTGCTCGAGATCTCGGATGTATCCAGCGATGTAGCGGACGACGAAGAGTAAGCAAGGAGCGTGCACGAACCATGCCACGTGAGACGAATGCGGCCAAGCGCGAGCGCGCGATCGAGACATGTCGTAGGCTCAATGAGCGCTATGGCCCGGTTGAGTGCTTCCTGGACCATGAAACGCCGTTCAGATTGGTCATCGCCGTCCTGCTCTCTGCGCAGACGACGGATGCCCAGGTAAATAAGGTGACGCCCGAGTTGTTTCGCCGTTGGCCCACGCCTGAGCAGATGGCCGGGGCGACATACGAGGAGCTTTCCGACGTCATCAAGTCGCTCGGCTTTTACAAGACCAAGGCCAAGCACTGCATCGCGTGCGCGCAGATGATCGTGGCCGATTACGGCGGTGTGGTTCCCAACGAGATGAAGGAGCTCGTCAAGCTTCCGGGTGTGGGGCGCAAGACGGCCAATATCGTTTTGAACGTCGGTTACGGAATCGTCGATGGCATTGCGGTGGATACCCATGTGAACCGCATCGCCCATCGTCTCAAGCTCTCGCCCAAGACCCATGAGAAGGAGCCGCTCAAAACCGAGCAGGACTTGCTCAAGATCTTGCCGCGTGAGTACTGGAATGACGTGAATCACCAGTGGATCATGCTGGGACGCGAGATCTGCGACGCCCGCAAGCCCCTGTGCGGAGAATGTCCCCTGGCGGACATCTGCCCGTCGAACTTGCATTAGCGACAAATCTCGACCAGGGTCGCTTGACACTCATAACCGTGGGGATGGCATTCTGGCAACCGTGGGATTGGCGTTCAAAGGGTGACTGATGGTGACTGGGGAGCTGGTGGGAAAACGAGGCATCAAGGCCGCTTTTCGTCATTACGGCCTTGATGCAGATAAGGGAGCGCCGTTGAACGATCTTAGCTCAGTTCGGGCCAGTAATCTTTATTGGCGTCGATGAGGTCATCCAGGATTTGCTTCGCAACGGAAGCGGAGGGAACGGTGGCGGAAAGCGTGAGCGCCTGCCAGAGCTTCTGATAGCTCCTCTCAATCCATGCCTGAACTACGAGTTTCTCGACGGACACCTGCTGTTCCATGAGTCCTTTCTGGAACTGAGGAATGGGGCCCTGGCAAATCTTCTCGTAACCGTTTTTGCCTACAATGCAGGGAATTTCAACCATGGCAGTGTCGTCAAAGTTCGAGATGGCGCCTTCATTGGGAACGATGAGCAGGAAGCGCTCGAGGGTGTTTTCCGCCAATGCACAGGCTAGGTCGACGATATAGGTGGCGTGAGCATCCGCTTCGAAGTCGCTGCCCTCTGCCGTGCCATTTTCGATCACGGAGCGTGCGGCGGTGAAGACCTGCTTTTCTCGCCCATCCATCACTTCGTTGGTTCGCGTGTAGTTGGGGTCGCTGTGCTCGACTACATAGTCGGGGAAAAGGTAGTATTTCAGGTATGTGTTGGGGATGGTACCCGGATCGACTTTCCAGATATCGCGCGCTTTTTCGTAGGTATGTACCCAGCTCTCATCAATATGCTGGCCCACGCCTTCAAAGCCATCGACATAGCCGTTTTTCGCCATGTGTTTTTTGATCTCGGGCATCAGATCGTTGCCTTCGGCGTCGTACATGCGACTCCACCAGCCGAAGTGGTTGAGGCCGTAGTAGCTGTACTGCAGGCCGTGCACATCGACGTCGCACATGGTCGCCATCTTCTCCATCAGATCGACGGGCATGTCGCAGATGTTGATAATGCGGGAGTTGGGACGCAGGACGCGACACGCCTCGGCCACAATGGCAGCCGGGTTGGAGTAATTGAGCATCCAAGCGTTCGGAGAGTATTCCTCCATGTAATCGAGGATTTCAAGAACGCCGCCAATCGAGCGCATGCCATAGGCGATGCCGCCGGGACCGCAGGTCTCTTGGCCAACAACGCCGTATTTCAATGGGATTTTTTCATCGAGCTCGCGCATCGCGTACAGGCCGACACGGATGTGGGCGAGGACGAAGTCGATGTCGCTAAATGCCGTCTCGGGATCGGTGGTGTAGTTGAACGCGATCTCGGGCGAGCGTTCGCGAATGAGTATCTCGCAGGCCTGCGCGATGGGGTCCTGGCGCTCGGCGAGATTGTCATAGAGCGTGATGCTGCTGATGGGAAAGCGGCCTTGCTCTTTGAGAAGCATGAGTACGATGCCGGGGGTGTACGTTGAGCCGCCGCCGGCGATGACGATGGAGTTCTTTTTTGCCATGGTGTCTCCTCGGGCAGATACGGATGTGAAGAAGGGGCTAACCGTGTCTTACCTTACTGGACGCTTATGCGAACCGTGGCGTAATCGCGTATTGTGGGAGCGCTTGCTCGCGGGCGACCTTTTTCCCAAAGCATGGGAAGAGGACCGGTTTTATTGATTGTCGCCGTGCTTTTGGGAATGGCGCGTGACGTCAAGGTAGTGGAAATAGAGGCTCTCAATCACGGCGTAATAACTAATGAACGAGCTGTGTTCGAAGCCGTTGACTCGAACTGGGGTGCAAATGGCATATGCGTTGTAGTCGCAGCGTTCAGCAAGGTCGTTTGTTTGCAAATTGGTGATGGAGGCGGTTGTGACGCCACGGACCTTGATGATGCGCAACGCCTCGTCGAGCTTTTTCGTGCTGCCTGAAAGGGAGATGAAGATGACAAGATCCTCAGGGCCAAGTGTTTTGGCCAGCATGTAGAGCTCCTCATGCGCTCCGGCGTAAAACAAATACACACCGAGTTCCATGAAGTTGCGCTGAAGCTCGCGTGCGCAATAACGTTGTGCCTCACCGGTGCCGAAGATGACGACGGTTCGTGACCGTGCGATCGCGCGGGCAATGGTGACGATGTCCGTGGAGGACCGAATGCCGCGAAATGTCTGTCGCAGGTCTCCCTGGACGATGTCCATGCGATCTCGGTAGTCGTCCTTGGGCTTCGAATTCGTGCTTTCCCACTTGATATAGCTTCGGAAGTCCGAGTAACCGGAAAAGCCGAGTTTTTGTACGAGCCTGAGGACCGTGCTTTTCGAAGTGAAGCAGGCTTTGGCGAGGGCTTCGATGCCCATGCCGATCACCTCGTCGCTGTGTTCAGTTACGTACGTGAGGACGGAAATATCGGTGGAGTTGAGTTTGTCAAAGTTCTTATTCACGATTTCCATCAACATGACGTCTCCTAAGCGCAAGAAGGGCGGGCCAGTCGCGTGAGCACTGGCCCGCCCATCATAGCAGCTTTGGTTTTGCTGCCGACGCAACGGCGCTTGGTGTAAGCGGTCTTTAGAGGAGCTTCTCGAACTCCTGCTTCACATTTTCAACGTCAAAACCGATGATGACCTGGATTGACTGGCCGTTGCGAACGACGCCGCGTGCGTTGAAGGCGAGGAAGGCAGGGTCGTCCTCGACCTTTTCGGCATCGTTGACTTGCACGCGAAGGCGCGTCATGCAGTTTGTGACCGACTTGATGTTGCTGGCGCCACCCAGAGCATCGAGGAAGCCAGCGGCAGCTT
>ERZ894223.640-NODE-640-length-31448-cov-6.474533_pt1 | contig 31448 bp, 50 predicted proteins | sample MGYA00380293_ERZ894223 | MGnify/ENA primary metagenome ERZ894223 (study PRJEB32331, sample SAMN06328445) | human gut metagenome | biome: human gut microbiome; feature: stool | host: Homo sapiens | collected 2014-11-05 ...
AAATACCGCAGATACGGAGTATGAGTTTCTGACCGGGAATACGATGGCGTTCCTGCCGCAGGGAAGTGTTCCGTATCAGCAGTATGTGAACGGAGAGCGCCCGTCATTGGCATCCTATCTGCAGTCGCTCGGGTATGAGACGGTGGCGACCCATCCCTATTATGCGACCGGCTGGAACCGTGACAAGGTCTATCCGTGGCTGGGATTTGAGCAGAGTATTTTTAAAGATCAGTATTACGGGGCACGTTTTGTCAGAGATTATGTGAGCGATGCAAGTTGTGCGGACAAAATCATCCAGCTGTATGAGCAGAAGGAGGAGGGCAGACCGCTGTTTGTCTTTAATGTGACGATGCAGAACCACGGGGGATACGACCAGTCCTGCACGAACTTCTCACCGGGTATTTTGGTGGACGGTGTGAACAGCATATCGGTCAGCCAGTATTTTTCGTTGATAAAGCTGTCGGATCAGGCATTAGAGCAGCTGATCGATTATTTCTCCGGTGCAGATGAGAAGACGGTCATCGTCTTTTTCGGGGATCATCAGCCGAGTGATACGGTGGCGGCACCGATCCTCGCCATGAACGGCATGCAGTGGAATGCGCTGGATGAGGAACAGCAAAAGCTGCGTTACCAGGTGCCGTATGTCATCTGGGCGAATTACGATATTGATGAGGAACAGAATGCGGATACCAGCGCAAATTATCTGGGAGCAGAGGTGCTAAAGCGCGCCGGGGTACCCACGGATGCCTATCAGAATTTTCTGCTGACATTAAAGGAATCGTATCCGGTGATATCGGCGGTGCGTACCGTGGAAGCGGACGGAAGTGAGACTCCGGCGAAGGAGGAGCACGGCGAGATGGATATTTACCGCAAACTTCAGTATTATTTCATGTTTGACTGGGAAGAGGAGTCTGGAGAATGAAAAAGAGAGGACCGTTACTGGCAGCGTTTTGCATACCGCTTCTGATCACGCTGATCATCTGTGTGAACCGGGAAATCTATCCGTTCGGGGATCAGTGTATGCTTCATATTGATATGTACCATCAGTATTGTCCGTTTTTTACAGAGCTGATGGAAAAACTCAAAACGGGAGGCAGTACGTTCTATTCGTGGAACATCGGGCTGGGAGCGGATTTTGTATCCCTGTATGCGTACTACCTTGCCAGCCCGTTAAACTGGCTTTTGATTCTGTGGCCGAGGGGATATGTGATTGAATTTATGACGGCTCTGTCCATCCTTAAGATTGCACTGAGCGGTCTTACATTTACCTATTATCTGGGAGAGCATTTTCTTGTGTGGCAGGATGCCGGAAATGCGGCGGCAGTCATACGGACAGAGAAGAAGACGGCAATGCGGCTTCCGGCAGATGTGGCATCCTATGCGGCGGCTGTATGCGGCGCGGCGTATGCGCTGTGCGCGTTTATGGCGGCATATGCCTGGAATCTGATGTGGACGGACTGCATGGTGCTTGCACCGCTTGTGATTCTGGGATTAGAGCGGCTGATCCGGGATAACAGACCGGGGCTTTATTATGTGTCGCTGGCGGTCTGCATTCTGAGCAATTACTATATTTCGATCATGATCTGCATTTTTCTGGTGCTGTGGTTTTTGCTCTACTGGATGGAACACCGGGCATCGGGGTACCGGGCATGGATCCGCTTTGCGTGGTATTCGCTGCTTGCGGGAGCCACAGGCGCAGTGCTGATCCTTCCGACGGCAAAGGTGCTCTCCTTAAGCGGTGCATCCGGAATATCGTTCCCGGAGACGATGGAGTGGTATTTTAATATCGTATCGGAGCTGGCGCGGTCCCTTCTGGCAGTCGATGTATACACGGGAGATTCCCACTGGCCCAATCTGTACTGCGGAATTTTTGCGCTCTTTCTGCTGTTTCTGTATGTGTGGAACAGAGCGGTTCCATGGAAGAAAAAACTGCCAAGACTGGCACTCGTCGTGTTTTTCTGGCTTAGCTTTTCAAATAATATGCTGGATTTTATCTGGCATGGTCTTCATTTCCCGACATCGCTTCCGGGAAGACAGTCTTTTTTGTACGCGTTTCTGGTACTTGTGATTGCTTATGAGGCGCTGCTTTACATCCGTGAATTAAAGCTGTGGCAGGTGTTTGCAGCGGGTGGAATGAGCGTTGTATTCCTGCTTTTCTGCAATCATTTTATGGACGAAACGACGATGGAGCAGACCTCCATATGGGCAAGCGGGGCATTCTTTGCCTGCTATTTTGTGATTGTACTCGGCATACTCATAGGAAAAAAGAGAATCCGGCAGCTGATGCTGGCGACCGGGTGCCTTGCGGTTGTGGCGGAGCTTGTGATCAACTATAACCTGACAGGGCTTGACACGATAAGCAGGACGGATTATGTGAAAAATCTGGCGGATTACCGGGCGGTTCTTTCGGAGACGGCGGAAAAAAGTGATGAAGATTCCGTGTTTTACCGGACGGAGGAACTGGAGCGCAAGACCAAAAATGATGCGGCGCTGTCCGGCTATCACTCCGGCACACAGTTCTCATCCCTGATGAATCTGAATGTCAGCCATTTTTATCAGGATGTCGGAATGGAGGGCGGCAAGAACTTTTATTGTGCCGGCGGTGCGACACCGCTTCTTTCGGCAATGCTTTCCATCCGCTATGTGCTTGCGGACAATGCGATGGAGGAAGGACCGCTCCGCACACTTGTGGCGCAGCGTGGAGACACGTATCTGTATGAGAATGCGTATGTGCTGCCGCTGGGATTCATGATGGATGAAGATGTGGCGGAAAAATGGGACTATGCCGGCGGAGGCGACATCGGCACACAGAATCAGCTCGCCAATCTTCTGGGAAGCGACAGACTGCTTCTTACCGCGGTGGAATCCGAATCAAAGGCGGGAGAGAGCTCTTTTGTCGCGCAGGATTCCGCATATTATTATGCCACCTACAGCAAGACGGGCGTTGACAATCTGCAGGAGCAGGTAAGCTCGGGAAGAACCAGAGGCTTTACAAAAGTTTCCCACGGATATATTCTGGATTTGGGATATTGTGAGGCGGGAGAAGAGGTAAAAGTTACTAACACCGCCAATGAGCTGGTGCAGCTTGTGGTTTACCGGCTGGATCTCATGGCGCTTCGTACGGCCTATGAGGCGCTTGCCGCACAGACGGTGGAAGTGACGGAAGTTTCCGATACCAGGGTAAAGGGAAACGTGGACGTCACACAGGCGGGCAGACTGATTTTTTCCATCGCGGATGAGGATGGCTGGACGCTGTATGTGGACGGAAAGAAAACGGACAGTGAGACGTTTGGCAGCGCTTTTATCAGCACCTATCTGACGGAAGGCACACATGAGTTTGAACTGCGGTACAAAAGCCCCGGATTTCTGACGGGAGCCGTAATATCGGCGGCAGCCGTGGTGCTCTTTGCGGCGACCATGGCAGTGAGAAGAAAGAGGAAAAAAGGATGAAATTTGATTTTACAACGATTATGGATCGAAAAGGAAAAGACGCACTGGCAGTAGATAAGATTCCCTACAAGGACGTGCAGGTGCAGAAAGGATTTTCGGTGCTTCCGATGTGGGTGGCGGATATGAATTTTGCCACGGTGCCGTCGGTACAGAAGGTGATGACAGATCGTATCGCACATCCGGCATTTGGGTATTTTGAGCCAAGAGAGGAATATTTCGATGCAATAATCCGCTGGCATGCGAAAAGGAATGGCGTACAGGGGCTGACGAGAGAATGCATCGGCTACGAAAACGGGGTGCTCGGCGGTGTCTTAAGCGCACTCAATGTGTTCTGTTCGCGGGGAGATAAGGTGCTCGTGCATTCGCCGACCTACATCGGATTTACCTTCAGCCTGAAAAACAACGGGTATGAGATCGTGTACAGTCCGCTTGTGCTGGATGAGAATGGTGTGTGGCGCATGGATTATGAAGACATGGAGAAAAAAATCTGCGAGAACCACATTCATGCGGCAATTTTCTGCTCCCCGCACAATCCGTGCGGCAGGGTGTGGGAGCGCTGGGAGATCGAGCGTGCCATGGAAATCTATGAGAAGTATCAGGTCGAGGTGGTTGCGGATGAGATCTGGTCGGATATCATCCTCGGGGATCACCAATTCGTGCCGACGCAGAGCGTTTCCGAGTATGCCAGAATGCACACGGTGGCAATGTACGCACCGTCAAAAACCTTTAATCTTGCGGGTCTGGTGGGAAGTTATCATATTATTTACAATCCCGTTATCCGTGACCGCGTGAAAAAGGAATCATCGCTGTCACATTACAATGAAATGAACGTGCTTTCCATGTATGCACTCATCGGTGCGTATCAGCAAGAAGGCTATGAGTGGACAGATGAATTATGTAAGGTATTGACGAAGAATGCAGAATATGCGTATGATTATATCAGATCCCATTTTAAGGGCGTACAGGTAGCTATGCCACAGGGAACCTACATGCTGCTCTTAGACTGCACAGAGTGGTGCAGAAAGCATGGCATAACGATCGATGAGCTGCAGAAGCGGGGCGCCAGCATCGGTGTGATCTGGCAGGATGGCAGACCGTTCCACAGCCCGTGCGGCATCCGCATGAATCTGGCGCTGCCATTTTCACTTGTGGAGGAAGCGATGGAGCGTCTCCGGAAGTATGTATTTGTGTAGAAGTTAAGAAAATATTGCAGCGCGAACGAACAGATAAAAGCAAAGGAGTCTTGCTAGGGAAAATCATAAGACCGATGACCGGATGGAAGATCTGATGCAGAAAGTGAGAGAGGGCCGCGGCACGGATGCGGCGTGCATGCTTGACTACTGCACGCAGATTGAGGAATACGCAGAACGTGCGGGGGATGCCAGGCTGCTTGGATTTTCGCATTATTACAAGGGCAGAACCTACTATCTTAGCAATGAGACCGGAAAGGTGTTTGAGGAGATCGGCGAGGCACTCGGATATCTGGAACAGTCCGGGCAGTGGGAACTGGTGGCAGCCGCCTACAATCTTATGGCGATTGTATCCGTCGGCAAGGGCAATCTGTCGTTTGCGATCGAGTACTATCTGGCAGGATTAAAATATTGCAAAAAATATGAGCTGATTGAGGTGGAAAGCCGGATTGAGAGTAACCTGGGTTCCCTGTATATGGAGTGCGGACAGTACAGTGATGCCAGAGATTATCTGGAGCAGGCACATCTCGATTACAAGCGCGTACCGGAAGAGGAGCGCAGCCTGGCAAGCCTTACCGCGATTTACAACAATCTGGCCCTGTGTTATATGAAAAGCGGCAGCCTGGAGAAGGCAGAGGAATATATCCGCAAACTGGAGACAGAGTGCGAAGCGCATTTTGAGGAGATGGATTACATTTATGTAAACTGTATGCGTGCACGTTACTGTCATCTGTGTGGCAATATTTCCATGAGAGACCAGTATATTGCGGATATTCAGAATCAGCTTTCTGGGGATGTACTGATTCTGGATCTGTTTGATGATCTGTATGATTTCTGTGAACTGATGTTAGAGATTGACCGCGGTGATGTCTGCCGCAATATCGGAGAAAAACTGAAGGCACTCGTGGAGCAGACCGGCATCGCCAATATGCAGCGGAAGATGACAGCGCTAGAGATGGATTATGTTAAGAAAACGAAGGACAGGGAACGCTATCTTAAGACGGCTGGCAGATTCTATGAACTGACCGAGATCGTGGAACAGGAAAACAGAAGCATGATTGTCAATATGCTTTATCTGCGCAAATCCTTAGAGCGGGCAAGAGAGCGCTGCAGGAAGCTGGAGGAGGATGCGGTGGAGCTGACGGAAAAGTCGGAGAGAGATCCGCTGACCGGACTGGCGAACCGGTACCGCCTGACAAATGATTCAGAAAAGATCGTGGAACAGTGCTTTGCGGAACATAAACCGTTGTCGTTTGAGATTTTGGATATTGATTACTTTAAGCAGTACAACGACCGTTACGGACATCAGGCGGGGGATGACTGTGTGCGTGCCATCGCGGCATTGATCCGGCAGATGGAAAGTGATCAGATTTTCTGTGCGCGCTACGGTGGAGATGAATTCGTCATCATTTACAGTGGAATGAGCGCGGAGGAGGTCTGTGAGCGCGCGGAGAAGCTGCGGCAGGATGTGATGGCGCTTCAAATAGAACAGCGCTATACAGAGGGCGCTTTCGGTGTGACCATCTCGCAGGGCATCTGCCATGACATCCCAAGCAACGGGAACAAGAACTGGGATTTCCTCCACGTGGCGGATCAGACGCTCTACCGTGTGAAGAGGCGGGGGAGAAACCGGCTGTGTATGACCGATATTCACGGGCGTGAGATTGAGGTGTAAGGGTATGGTTTGCCTCGGATGTGGTACACATATAGCATGCGGTGCCGGGGTATTTATGTATTTGCTATACGATGATGTCATTTTTTGTAATGAAATGCATTGGAGATTAAGCAGAGCATGAGGCCTGGCTTTTTCTTCTTATTTGAGAGACAATAGAATCGAGGATGTGATAGAGGATTAGGATCAGTTTGGGCTGGTCCTTTTTCAATTGCGTCATAATGAATGAAATGACGAAGTTGAGTTCAAAATGAGGTAATTAGAATGAGACAATTTGATTACACGAAAAAATGGAAAAAAATGCTTACGCCAGAAATCGTGCGTTACCTTACAACAATTCATGAATACAAGGGGGAACAGCGCTTAATTGCGGAACACCATGCGGATGTATTAGAAAGTCTTGTTGAGGTGGCTAAGATTCAAAGTACAGAGAGTTCTAATAAAATTGAGGGTATCTATACTTCTGATGAACGTTTGAAAAAGATTGTTTTGGATAAGACAATGCCAAAGACAAGAAATGAGCGGGAGATTGCAGGATATAGGGATGTGCTTAACACAATACACGAGAATTTCCCTCACATTCCAATCCGTAAAAGTTCGTCCAACAGATCGTCCGATGACAACACCTTTATTTTTGCTTCGTTGCGTACAGCTGGGGATTAGTATCCGAGACCTGGATTTGCTTACCATTGGCCTCGTGAATGATATGTATGCTGAAAACAGTGACGATGATTATAAAGGATATAAGAAAGTGGCGACTCAGGAGGACTTCGACAAATTTTAATCAACTGGTAGATTTTGGAGTATAAACAATTTGTAAAATATTGATTTTGTATTGCCTTTGTCCGTACAAATAGATATAATATAGTTAGAAAAACTCGAAAGGAGTGTTTACTATGGCAACAAAATCAGCGAATTTATACGCACGCATAGAGCCTGATGTAAAAGAACAGGCAGAAGGAATCTTAGCAGCATTAGGGATTCCTGCATCCAATGCAATAAATATGTTTTACAAACAAATTATTCTTCAAAGAGGACTTCCTTTTGAAGTGAAAATACCATCCGCTCGTCCTGTAGACGTTAGTGCATTATCAGAAGCACAGATGAATGCAGAACTAGAGAAAGGATATGCGGATATGCAGGCTGGTCGCACTAGATCAGCAAAATCTGTTTTTGCTGATCTCCGCAAGGATTACAATTTATGATTTATGATATCGTGATTTCAGATCAGGCCGAGATAGACCTTCGTGGAATCTTGGAATACATTGCTTTTGAACTGCAGGCACCAGAAAATGCAAGTGGTCAGCTTGATAGGCTTGAAGCATGTATTATGGATCTTGATCATATGCCGAAGAGATATCGACAATATGAATTGGAACCATGGAAAAGTCGAGGGCTACGCGTAGCGCCAGTAGACAATTATCTTGTTCTATATATTCCGGATGATGATACACAAGTGGTTACGATTATCCGTGTTATGTACGGTGGACGAGATGTGGATACGCAATTAAACAGATTTACAAAAACAAAATAATTTGAAAGCATCAATCAGAAATGGTTGGTGCTTTTTTCGTGAATGGAGAAATCTGTGCTTTTTTATGCCCATTTTTACGGAAGGAGGTATCGGCCGTGGCTAACAGAATTATGGGTATTACTGTCGAGATCGGCGGAGATACCGCCAAACTACAAGTGACATTAAAATGCGTAAACGGTCAGATAAAAAGTATACAGCAGCAGTTGAAGGACGTGGACAAGTTATTAAAACTTGATCCAGGAAATACAGAGCTGCTTGCACAGAAACAAAAATTGCTTGCTGCTGGATTGGAGATGAGGTTCCTTTCCAAGGAAAGACATATATTATAGAAGCAATTCAAAAGTAGAGAACAGTTAAAAAATTGTTTTCAGTGGTGACACTTTTTAACGATAGCCTCGACCTATTGTTAAAAGGTTCATGGATATGTTTCCTTTCACGATGGTAATTCATAGACAGCAGTCCTTTCATGTGGAGACGATAGTTGTACTACATCGAACAGATTTGTAAAACTTCTCGACTTCCGACACTTTGAGAGGTTTTTCAGGTTTGACCAGAGTGACCGAAAAACATACAAAAAAGTAATTTCAGATGGTGTGAATGTCTCAGTCGTATTGGACTGCGGCTTCGGAAACGTATCAAAGAGAAAATAATATCATCATCATTCAACTAAATAACAGAGGCATGAAAGACCGTTCATTTTCAAGAAAAATTGAAAGTGAGCGGTCTTTCTTTGTATCTGAAGGTCATCGTATCAGATGGATTTCAGGTGAGGTATATTCGATGTATTCGAGAAAGGTGATTTTATGGAGACAATACGGAAGAAGATGATGTGAGGAACGCAAGAGTAGCGCCACTCGGTGAGACCTTTGAGGATTTGAGGCAGATGCTGCGGGAGGGATAGAATATTGAATTATAAAGTTGTCCGGACAGAAACTGCAGATGCTCAGATCCGAAAGATTATTTTGTATGTAGCAGAAAACTTTGGAAGGGAAGTTGCACTTGAAAAACTTGAAGAATTAGAACGGAATCTTCTTGACTTAGGCAAGTATCCGCAAAAATGTGTAGAACTTCGTTATCTGGTGCTTAAAAGACAGGGGTATAAAGTACTGGTACTTGAGAAAAATCTTGTGTTTTACAAGATAAATGAGGAGAAGCAGGAAGCTATTATTTATGCTGTCGTAGACCATAGACCGGATTATTTGAACATCATCCGGGGATTGGAAGATACAGTATAATATTTTACAAAGAGAAAGTGAGAAATATTTCCGGTTCTGGGTTGGAGCAAGCGCGGTTCCTATGCCAAGAATCTCTTCCATGGATACGCCTGAGCGTTCTGAAAAATGAAATAACATTGCAAACGAGCCCCTGTTAGTGTATAATAATCGTGCTAATTTGGGGTTCTTAGAATAGTGCCACAAGACAGCTGCGAGGAGCGTTGGCCCGCCGAAGCACAGGACGGATTTTGGGAGAACGGCGCAGCGGTCAAAGCGGTATGTAGCAAAAAGCCCGTAAAAAGGAAATAAAGGAGATAGATATATATGAAACTAGGAATCGTCGGACTTCCAAATGTCGGAAAGTCTACATTATTTAATTCACTGACCAAAGCAGGAGCGCTGTCTGCAAACTATCCATTTGCAACCATCGATCCGAATATCGGTATCGTTTCTGTGCCGGATGAGAGAATCGTAAAGCTCGGTGAGCTTTATCATACCAAGAAGGTAACACCTGCAACGATCGAATTTGTGGATATCGCAGGTCTTGTGAAGGGAGCAAGCAAGGGCGAGGGGCTTGGCAACCAGTTCCTTGCAAATATCCGTGAGGTGGACGCGATCGTTCATGTGGTGCGCTGTTTTGAAGATACCAACATCATCCATGTAGACGGATCGATCGACCCGGCAAGAGATATTGAGACCATCAATTTAGAGCTGATCTTTTCCGATATTGAGATTCTTGACAGAAGAATCGCAAAGATTGCAAAGCAGGCGAGAATGGACAAAACGCTTGCAAAGGAACTCGAACTTGTAGAGGCGGTCAAGGCACATCTTGAGGACGGCAAGATGGCAAGATCCTTTGAGGTGCCGGATGACGAGGATGCACAGATCTGGTTCAAGGGATACAATCTTTTGACGGCAAAGCCTACGATCTATGCAGCGAATGTCGCCGAAGATGACCTCGCAGATGACGGCGCATCAAACCCACATGTCGCAAAAGTAAGAGAGATGGCAGCAGAAGAGGGCGCAAAGGTATTCGTCATCTGTGCGCAGATCGAGCAGGAACTGGCAGAACTTTCAGAGGAAGAGAAGAAGGAATACCTGGACGATCTCGGCGTGGAATCCAGCGGACTGGACAAGCTGGTGGCGGCAAGCTACAGTATTCTCGGTCTGATCAGCTTTTTGACGGCAGGCGAGGATGAGTGCCGTGCATGGACGATCAAGAAGGGAACCAAGGCACCGCAGGCAGCCGGCAAGATTCATACGGACTTCGAGAGAGGCTTTATCAAGGCGGAGGTTGTCAACTACCAGGATCTTCTGGACAACGGAAGCCTCGCTGCAGCGCGTGAAAAAGGCATTGTCGGAATGGAAGGCAAGGATTATGTGGTAAAGGACGGAGACGTGATCCTGTTCCGATTTAACGTATAATTTTAGACATACATGATTTTGAAAAGAGACGCATATACTTTTCCGAGGAAGCAAACGGGCGGGAAGTATATGCGTTTTTGCGATCTGGCGAGGAAAGAGGTCATCAACGTAAATGACTGCAAGTGCCTGGGAAACGTGCGGGATCTGGATTTTGACGAGTGCGGCGGATGCATCAAGGCGCTGATTGTGCCGGGACCGGCAAAGTGGATGGGCTGTATGGGCAGGGAATTTGAATTGTTTATTCCGTGGTGCAAGATTGTGAAAATCGGACCAGACATCATTCTGGTGGACATTGATGAGAAAGAAGCAAAACATAAGGTAAAATAGGCGTAGGGGACAATAAAACAGAAAGTTTGTACAAAAAATGACAATTTCGTGAAAATACATAAAAAACAGGTTATATAATCGTGTAAATTTCATTGACAAGCAACAAATGTATAGATATACTACAATATATAGGCAAAATTGCCCATGGAGGTAGCAAATGAAGTGTCCATTTTGCAGCAGTGAAAATACACGAGTGATCGATTCCAGACCGGCAGATGACAACAATTCCATCCGCCGCCGCAGACTTTGCGATGATTGCGGAAAACGCTTTACCACCTATGAGAAAGTGGAGACCATTCCGCTGATTGTGATCAAGAAAGATAATACGAGAGAGCAGTATGACCGTTCCAAGATTGAGGGTGGTGTGTTGCGCGCCTGCCATAAGCGGCCAATCTCTGTCAATCAGATCAACCAGCTTGTGGATGAAGTGGAGACGGAGATCTTTAACCGCGAGGAGAAGGAGATTCCGAGTTCCCTGATCGGCGAGCTTGTGATGGATAAGCTTAAGGATCTTGAGGCGGTTGCCTATGTTCGTTTTGCGTCGGTGTACCGTGAGTTCAAGGATGTCAATACGTTTATGAGCGAGCTGAAAAAAATGCTCGACAAATAAGAACAGAAGGTAAAGTTTCTGTTTTTATTTGTCGATATAATAAAAAGTTATAGTAATATTTTTTTCTGGTTACAATGGAGAGTTTCTAATGAATTTGTCAGGAATCCGCATCAGTGCGGGATTTTATGATTACAACTCCATAGAGAATCAAACTGTTACCGTGGGATCGGAACTGCCGGCAGAACTTCCGCAGAGCGTAACAGGTCAGGCACCGTCCACAGAGGAGTATACTGCGCCTGCAGCCATCAGGAAGAGCGGACCGGATCAGGGAGCCATCGATTACGCGAACAGCTACCAGCCGGATGCGGTCTACGAGCTGAAGGGCGTGGACAGCGACATTGCCAGACTGGATGTCGAGCGCGCCATTTCGGATATGCGTAAGGATCAGGTACTCGAGCAGTATCAGTTTTTTGTGGGAACGAATCCTGACGAGGCACAGCCGGTCAGACCGGATGAGAATTTTATACTGTAGAATCATGAGCGGATGAGGACTGTATACACATGTGTATGCAGTCTTTTTTGTGTAATAGGAAACTTTGTTCCTATTACACAAAAACGCTCTGCGGGGATGCGCACCTCGCGGTGAGGTAAATAATGCTCTGAGAAAAACGAACAACGCGAATTGGAAATTCCGGGTGGATATTTTGGTAGAAATGTAGTAATCTATGTAAGGATGCGCACTAAGTGAGATGAGTAAAGGAGCAAAAGGGCAATGCTGGAACGGTTTTACCCGGGAGAATACGTAGATTCTACCTATGCGATCGATTTTGACCGCCTTTATGAGGAGGGATATCGAGGCGTTATTTTTGATATTGATAATACGCTGGTGCCGCACGGCGCGCCGGCGGACGAGCGGGCGTGCGCGCTTTTTGCACATTTGAAGGAGCTGGGATATCATTGCATGCTGCTGTCGAACAATAAGGAACCGCGTGTGAAAATGTTCAATGACGCTGTGCAGGTTTCTTATATCTACAAGGCAGGAAAGCCGAATCCGGCGAATTACAGAAAAGCGATGGAACAGATGGGAACGGATGAGAAAAACACATTGTTTGTGGGAGATCAGATTTTCACGGATGTCTACGGCGCCAACCGCACGGGAATCCGCACGATTCTGGTAAAGCCGATCCATCCGAAGGAGGAGATCCAGATTGTCTTAAAGCGTTATCTGGAAAAGATCGTCCTGTTTTTCTATCGGAGAAAATGCCAAAAGCAGCAGAGCGCAGCGCAGAAGCGATAAAAGAAGCAGTTTGTGCTGCAGAAAACAGTGGCAGCATGTGACAATGAAAAGGACGGGTGCCAAAACCCGGGATGGAGGAAAAAATGAAAATAGCAATCGGAAATGATCACGCGGCAACAGAGTTAAAATTTGTCATTATGGACTATTTAAAGGAACTGGGACATGAGGTTATCAACTTTGGAACCGACGGAACGGACAGCTGCAATTATCCGGAATACGGAGAGAAAGTCGGCAGGGCAGTTGTGGCAGGCGAGGCTGACTGCGGCGTACTGATCTGCGGAACCGGTGTGGGAATCTCCATCGCAGCCAATAAAGTCAACGGTGTGCGTGCAGCAGTGTGCTCCGACACGGCAACTGCGCGGCTGGTAAAAGAACACAACAATGCCAACATTATTGCATTCGGTGCTAGAATCGTCGGCACAGAGCTTGCGAAAGACATCGTCAAGGCATATCTGGATGCAGAATTCCAGGGCGGAAGACACCAGACCAGAATCGATATGATCCATGAGATTGAGAAGCGCAACGCTTAATAATACCGGGGAGATTGCGCCAGGAACAGAGCAAAAAGCGTGCAAATTCGCATGGCGCAGTGCGGTATATGAAAAAAAGCTTGAAATATAGCGCTGTTTATTATAAAATAGAAAAATCAGAGAGTAAAACTCGAGCGTATTTTTAAGGAGGAAATTTACATGATTTCAGCAGGCGATTTCAGAAATGGTATTACCATTGAGTTAGAGGGTAATATCTATCAGATTATCGAATTCCAGCATGTGAAACCAGGAAAAGGTGCAGCATTTGTAAGAACTAAGTTAAAGAATATTAAGAGTGGTGGTGTGGTTGAGAAGACATTCCGTCCTACAGAGAAATGTCCGACTGCCCGCATTGACAGAAAAGATTACACTTATCTGTATGCAGATGGTGACTTATACAACTTTATGGATGCAGAGACTTATGAGCAGATCGCACTCTCCAAAGATGACATCGGCGATGCGCTGAAGTTCGTGAAGGAGAACGAGATGGTGAAGATGTGCTCTCACAACGGAAGCGTATTCGCAGTAGAGCCGCCTCTGTTCGTAGAGCTTCAGATCACTGAGACTGAGCCGGGCTTCAAGGGTGATACCGCTACTGGTGCAACCAAGCCGGCAATCGTCGAGACAGGAGCTACCGTATATGTACCTCTGTTCGTAGAGCAGGGCGATGTGATCAAGATCGATACACGTACAGGTGAGTATCTGTCCAGAGTTTAGGATTTTTGGACAAGTTTCATAACAGATAATGACAGAAAAGGCTAGGATGCTTGAAAATCCTAGCTTTTTCTTTTTGTGCAATTTTACTTAGAACCTATATAAAATATAGAATTGGTAACAAGTTGGTAACGCGTTGGTAACAAAGGTCAGGAGATCAGGTTAATCCATTCCAGCAGCTCCGGTATTGTGATATGAGTGTAAGTGTTATAAAGAATACTTCTTGGAGTGTGTCCCATGATTTTCTGCATATACAATTCTGGTATGCCAGCAGAGGTACCTCTTGAAGCAAACGTGTGCCGTGTATCATGGAATTTATGCTCAACACTCATAAATTTGTTAATGCGCGGCAGATTGCGCGATACAAAATTATTATACATAATCACAGAGCCGTTAGGGTTCAACATAAGTTTTTCGTGTCCATAGGAAGCGGAGTTATCTACGAACCATTTAACCAGATCATAAACCTTGTTATGAATAGGCACATAGCGGCAGCTTTCTTTATTCTTGGCCAATTCGGCGGGTACATAAATCCAGCGGTCTTCCAAATTTACATTATCCCGGTAGTTTTTAAGTAATTCGTTTACACGCATACCGGAGTAAAGAAGTATCAGCAGGACTTTTACATCCCAATCGTCGGACATGGACCACAGAGTTGCGATTTCCTGCTCGGTAAATGGAATACGGTCGATAACAGGATCACTGTATTCGATGTTGATGCCATCCGTATATTTTTTGTTAATAAGATTATGATCATAAGCATAATCAATCACAATGCGCATGACGGTGAGCACGTTTTTTTTTGAAGAACTGCCGAGCTGGATCGAATCAATGACATTCTGCAGCATATCTTTATTAAGATCACGAATCTTAATATCATAAAGCGGGGCACAGTATTTATAAGCAGTTTGCCGGCTGGTAAGTGCTGAACTTTTGAGCTTTGCGTAGGCGGCGCTCTTTTTATATTTTTCATAAATCTGAGAAAAGGTAATGTTTACATCTTCCGGTTTGAATGGGCTTTCGTTGTATATAGACAATGCTTCGAGTGCAGCTTTTTTAGTTGGATAATATCCAAGTACAATACGTTTGCGAACATAATCATGTTTCGTTTCGTCATAGGTTTCATCACAGGTAACTCGAGCCATCCAAGGCTTTCTGCGGTTACCGGTTAATTTTGTGATGGAGCCATAGCCATTTGGCAATTTCATAGTATCATCCTCCTTAAAAATGGGTATAAAAATAACAGCCAGCGTGGAACGTGTGTTCCGCTTGCACTTGGCTGCTCCGAATGATACAATATACTTGTCTAGGGCGATTGTTCATCCAGAGCAATTGCATTGCCGCTCCACTTAATGGTGGGGCGGTTTTTAATTTAGGCTTTCCAGGAATTTCCACAATTTTGACAAATGCAGACAGTTTCATTTTTGAAGGTAGTTTTTTCGCTTCCCTTTGATTTTTTCCAAACAAGGTTGGACATACCTAAGGTACACATGGCTGTGAGACCTCTTGCGGCATTATTTACATGACCGCCAAGTCCGTTTCCGTGTTTTTTTGTTTTGCCTGTTGCCTGAATCAACTGCACATTCACATTTTCGCTACCACATTTTGGACATTTCATAATATCACTCCTTTGTATTATTTATAATAATTTATTTTACCACACATATAATATGATGTATAGAAAATTCGGAGCACGCATCCGCTCCTATTGTTGATTGGTGTTCGGTTCGCAGGGGCGGTTTTTTATATATAATAATTTTTCTCTTTGGCCAGCAATACTATTTTTTGATAATTGGCAGAATTTTTGCTTTTCATATTTCTGTATCCGCCATATGATTTCGGCGCAACGTCTGGAAGATGCTCACATATCCAATCATAATCTTCGCGGTCTTTTGCATCGGATTCTATTTTTTTCATATATTCTTCATACTGTTCTCGCTCTTGTGCTGTTCGATCGTCTACAAAGGGTCTGTTACTGTAGGCAACCACATTATTATGCTGAGAAAGTGTCGGTACAGATATTTCGTAAAGAAACGGAAAAAATGATAGGTAACAACTGCAAACTTTGGAGTTTATGTATTCAAGAAAAATTTTTGTGTCTGGAAATCCATTTTTACAATTTTTAGAATAGATTCTGTCATGGTATTTTGCACATTCTGAGCAAGGTCTATTAAGTCTAGGAACTTCAATGTAATCTGATAAATCAGATGATTCCAACTGTTTTTCTGTTATAGAACGATTTTGGTTTGATAAGGTAGATTGCACATTCTCGTGTATACCGCGGGCTTCATCAAAGCGTCCTGCCAATTTTAAATATTTCTCAAGACGTTCATAATCTTTTGGGGTATATGTCATAGGAGCAAATGGCATAATTTCGTTAGATTTCTTTAAACATGCTATTGCCAGATCCATTTGCCCAGCTTTTTTGAATTGAGTTGCTTTTCTTTGCAATACATATTCAATGCTTTCAGTAAAATCGCAATTATATTCAAATTGACTTGTAGGTACGGGAATGCTGTTTATGTCTTCGAGTGTTTCCATTTTGTAATTTGAAGCTTTCGGATTATATCGTTCTGTTTTTAACAAGCGCGAAAATAGTCCCATATATAACACCTTCTTTCGTTTGTAATAAGAATATTTTACCACACGTATAGTATATCCCGCAATCAATGATGAGCAGAAATTTCTATTATATCAGCAGAGCATGTCTTATCAAAGTCTCCGTTTTTGATATGCTCGAGTTCATGCTTATATGTTTGTACATTTCGGTCATAAGACAAGTTCTGATTTAAGACGATTGTAAAAAAGTCGTCCGGAGTTGCAACTGTAAATCCGCCCACAGTGTTTGGAAGATCACAGTACACAGTTCTTACATTATCCAAAGCCATTCCCCCTATCTGTGGACTACATTGTGACATAATACATGTACAATTATTTGGACATCAACATCCTGTGTCGTCAGAATTGCCAGAAACGCGGTTGATGAGATCGGCTACATACTGGATGTCCTGCGGCTTGACTTTTCTGGATGCGTCAAATAATACTTTGTATTCTGGATTGTCAAATAAAAATTGTGCAGTATCAGAAGATTCTTTATCTAAATAATATGCAGTTTCTCGTTTCTGAGTATTGTCTTCCATTAAGTCAGAACGGCTAATTGAAAGAATAGTACAAATACGATCAACTTTATCCATTCGTGGTAACTTAACGCCTTTACACCAGTTAGAAGCGGTGGCAGTGCTTACATTCATTTTTTCGGCTAATTCAGCTTGGGTCATTCCTTGTTTGGATAAATAGTGTGTAAGATTTTTAGCAAATAGTCTGTTAAACTCTTGTTCGGACATTAGACCACCTCCTTGACTTTATTATATAACGAAAGTTAATACTCTGCAATCAAAAATATAAAAAAATTAACTTTTAGTATTGACATTAACTATAAGTTAACCTATAATACAATCATAGCAACGAGGTAGCACATCGAAAGTGTGCTGAAATCTAAGTCAATATACTTGTGAGAGAATGAAAAGTATCAATAGTCAAGAAGATTACTTGGAGCCTTATAAATAATAGAAAGGGAGTGAAAAGGTGAAAGAACTTAGAATAAGTATGGCTGCAGCACGTGTTAATGCTGGACTTACGCAGGATGAGATGGCAAAGCGTATGAAGCTTACAAAGCAGACCATTGTTAACTGGGAGAAAGGAAGAGTAAAACCAAAGCCAGCACAGTTTGAAATGTTTTGTCGGATTTGTAAATTACCTCAGGACAATATTTTTTTGCCATAAAAGCTAACTTAAAGTTAATAAATACTTGATAGTAAACGGAAATGGAAACTATGGCGAGGAAACGAACTTTTTATCAATTAAGGTATTTTGTATGCCCCATGTGTGCCAATAAGCAGACTGCATCTAAAAGCAAAGGGCAAACAAGTAACGGGCATAAGAAAACAATGTGGTGTTCTGTATGCGGTAAGGAGCAGGAATTTGTTCAATATGATTTTGAGATGATCCACGGATAGCAAAACGGAGAGAGGAGGATGAGGAGTGAAATTATTTAAGAAAAAAGAAGTGCCGGTGGTGCATCCGAATACTTTTCTTGCACCAGACGAACCACCAAAGCAGGGTTTTGATGAATTTAAATCCATTTTATCTGACTGGGTTGTAGTTCGATTTGCTGCACCCTGCCACGCGTGGAATGAAATTGCAGAATCAAAGGAGTGGAAAGATTTCGTAAATCTTCTGGAGGAATATCAAAAAGAATATACCCAGAAGATGGACAACAAATAAGAAGGGAGTGAGAAGAATGGAAAAGGTAGATGCACTTATTGAAGCACTGGCGGAGCATATCAGTGAAAAAATTTCATCTGGCGATGCTTACAGCGAAAGTGAAGCTGCAGAAGAGACAAAGGCTCTCGCAGAGCTGATTTCCGCAAGAGCCAATGTGCTTTAGTTACTGATTGTCAGTATTTCCTTCAATAGTATCAATGATTGTATTGAAGAAAGGGGATGAAAAAGAGTGAGTGAAGCAGAGCAGCTTGAGAAACTGTGTCAGCCGGTAGTTGACTGGTTGAAAAAGAATCATGATCCGCATACCGAGGTGCGCATATCCGCGGAGCATATTGATCTGGTGGAGAGCGTGATCGGGATTCCGGTAACATAGTCTGAACAGCAAATAGAAAGGAGGGAGAACATTGCCAGAAGAATTGCAGGAAATGAAAGTAACTAATGATCAATTAGAGAAAATTGCACGGTTAATTGTAGGAATTGCAGCGGTGCCAGAATTTTCCAATAAAAAAATACCGACATCTCTGGTTGCGAAAATATATGGGAAATCAGAATCTTGGGTAAGAAATGGGATTATCGAGGGATGGCTGCCGATAGGACATGGAACCTGTTCTGAAAATCGAAGAAATGTGTATGTATCACCTAAGAAGTTATGGGAAGATACCGGCTATGTCTGGCAAGGTGTTGTAGATATGTAGAAAAATGGAGATTTAGAACAACGGGAGCGGGGAGGTGAGAACGTTGAAGAGGATAGGCAAGATCGTTACGGCGGTTGGAATCGGCATAATGTTTTTCGGTGGAATGTGTGATGCAGACGGCATTTATTATTACTACCTCATTGCCGTGATTGCGTTAGGCGCGTTGGTATCATTGGCGGGCTTGGCGATCATGTCGGTGGAGCTGCGCAGAGCCGAGCGGCGGAAAGCATGTTTTTACTTTATCCGCAGACGGGACAGGCTGGATGCGGATGTGGAGTTTATCGATTTGGACAAAAAAATAGCACCTTGATAACTTTGGCGAGTACAGGTGCTATTTACCGTAGGAATACATAAGTATTTCTGCGTTTATTGTAACACGAAAGAGTAGTTTTTGAAAGTGTGATTTTATGATTTTCAGAGAATGTAAGCGCTGCGGTCATCCAATGGACCCGGGAGAGGGTAGAAACGGTATGTGTGATGAATGTGTTACCGGGGAGACAGAGCGGCAGCAGCGAGAAGAGAAGATGGAGTGGATGATCCAGGCAACGGAATGGACGCAGCTGGAAGTGGAGGATTTTTTGAATGAAAGCAAGGTTATGTAACAAGGACATGTGCAATCTCGTGGATGTGTTGCGGGAATTGCCGGAAACACTGGAAGGGATCGGCGTTGCGGGAATTGCCACTATTACCGTTACGGACGACGGGAGCATTAGCGGGGTGCTGGCTGTTTCGCCAGAGACAGCAGTGAGACTTAAGATCAGTGACAATGGCGACAAAGGAGAGTGGGAGTATATCGATGATTGAGATCGCGCCGGATAGACGGGATTATGAAGAGAGAGACAGCGCACAGGAGGCATGGTTGCAGCGCCGCCCTGTATGTGTTTGCTGCGGTGAGCACATACAGGATGAGTCGGCACACTTGATAGGTGGAGATTATTACTGTGATCGGTGCTTGGATGATACAACGGTTTATTTTGACGATTGAGAGGTGGAAGAAATGGAAAGTACGTTATTGCAGGCGAACGAGATAAGCTGTAGGATACAGCAAATTTCAGAAAAAGGGCTCTCGTTATTGCTTTATGTCACATCGAGAGATGGTCAGAAACGCTTGGATGAGAAATACGGTCCGCTTGGATGGCAGGATAAGTATGAAGTCATCGATGGCGATTTATACTGCATTATTTCTGCTTGGGATGAAGCCAAACAGATGTGGGTAGCGAAAGAGGATGTCGGAACGGCATCTTACACGGCAAAGGAAAAGGGGCGGGCTTCAGATGCATTTAAAAGAGCCTGTGTTAAGCACGGAATAGGCAGGGAACTTTATACAGCACCGTATATATGGATTAACGCGAAAGATGCGGGCATTAAGACAGACAACAATGGAAAAGCCACAACTAAGAAAAAGTTCAGTGTCAATCTTATTACATACACATCGGACAGAAAGATCGACGAATTAGAAATTGTTGATCAGGATATGAACATTGTGTTCAAACAGTACGCTTCGCAGAAAATTGATGATATCAAATACAAGGTGCTTGTTGAAAAATTGGACGAGGCGAAGGTTACGATGGATGAGGTTGTGGAACTGTTCCATGTAAATACTTTGCAGGAGATGGACATCAATCAGTGGAACAGATGCATGAGAAAATTAGAGGTAACGATCGCTTCAAAAGCTGGAAAAAAGGATGATGAGTGATGCAAGCGTTTGTGGATATTAAGAAGTACCGGGAAGACAAGAATGGTACGGACCTTATGATATCTGTTCCAGATATGCAGCTTGGGGACATGCTCCGAAAGAAAAGAATTCAAAATGCAGAAATCCGATTTGATGATGGGCGGCATATCTCCGTGGAGCAGCGTAAGAAAGCCTATGCAACAATCCGGGATATCGCAGACTACACCGGATATTTGCCGGAAGAAATGAAACAGATCCTGAAATATCAGCATATGATTCGCACGGGCGACGCTTATTTTAGTCTTTCTAATTGTTCGATGGACACGGCGCGGGAGTTTATCAATACGATACTCGAATTTGCTTTAGAAGAGGGAATCCCGCTGTCAGAAAATGCAATAGAGCGCACGGATGATATAGGGAAGTACCTCTATTACTGCATTATGCATAAGAAGTGCGCTATATGCGGTAAAGACGGAGAAATCCATCACGAGGATGCGATCGGTATGGGGAATGACCGGCGCAGAATAGATGATTCTGGATATAAGAAGATCTGTCTTTGCCGGATGCATCACACAATGGCACATCAGCTCGGAGTGAAACGTTTTCGAGAGATGTATAAGGTGTACGGCATTGTTATAAAAGAGGGTTGAAACACCCGCCTGTAGGCAAAAGAAACCGATCATGCGGAGACTTATTATATCACGAACTGTCGAAGCCATGATGATACCTCCGGGGTCGTCCCGGAGGGGGAAGGAGAAGTAATTGGAAGAATTAAAGGTTACAGAATATAGAGGCATGAGAGTGCTGACAACGCAGCAGATTGCAGAAGCGTATGGCGTTGAAGCAAAGAAAATCACAGATAATTTTAACAACAATAAGAGCAGATATGTGGAAGGAAAGCATTTTATTTGTCTGGATGGTGAGGAGCTGAAACGGTTCAAAAGCGAAACCGAAAATTTAGGTTTCGCTAGAAATTTGAATAAACTTTACCTCTGGACAAAGAAGGGTGCGTTCCTCCATGCAAAATCTTTAAATACGGATACGGCATGGGAAGTATACGATCGTCTGGTTGATTCTTATTTTGATCACAGCAATCTGCTTGAGGGGATGTCGCCAGAGTTGAAAGCCGCACTGATCGTAGATAAGCGTGTGACCAAGGTAGAACATCGCATCGACCACATCGAGAACGATATGCCGCTGTTCGGCGCAGAATCGGATGAATTGTCGGCACATATCAGACGCAGAGGCGCGGAACTTCTCGGCGGCAAGAAAACGGAAGCATATCTGGACAATGCGATCCGGCAGAGAGTGTATCGGGATATTTACAACCAGCTCCGCCGGGAATTTGGAATCTACGATGATGAGGGCAAGATGAAGAGTTACAAGGCGTTGAAGAGAAAGGATCTCGCGGATGCACATGAATTTGTTGACTGCTATACGCTTCCGGCGTACCTGGTGGATCAGATCAATGATTGTAATGCACAGATGCGGATGGGTGGTGCGGATGGAGTATAAGTTCACGATCCCGGAACTTACCGCGGGACAGGCGAAAATGACGCTGAAAGACCTGCTCAAGGACTTGGAAACGGGGTGATCGGTTGGATGGCAACTACATAAAATTGAGCCGGGGGTTGCTGGAATGGGAATGGTACACGGATATCAATACCACCCGGCTGTTCATCCACATGCTGTTGAAAGCCAACTGGAAGGATGGAAATTTTAAAGGGACAACGGTTTCGCGTGGATCATTTGTCTCGTCCATCGGGAAGCTGGCGGGCGAAACTGGACTTACGGAGCGCGAAATTCGGACAGCAATTTCGCATTTGAAAAAGACAGGCGAAGTGACAAGCAAAACGACAAACAAATATACCGTATTTACAGTGGTTAAGTACGATTTATACCAGACGAGTGACAAGCAAAACGACAGCCAAGAGACAAGCAAGCGACATTCTAACGACATTCTAACGCCAACAATAGAAGAAAAGAAAGAAGGAAAGAAGGGAAGAAATACACCCCCTATATCCCCCGTGGAGCGGTTCGTGGAATTTGCTGCAGCCTACCCGAAAAAATGTACCGGCTACCTGTCAGAATCGGAATACTGCAATGCGGTGATGGCTGGCGTACCGGAGGATGATCTGATACGGGCGGCGCAGAATTATGCGGATGCTTGTCGGCGGGACAGAACGGCGGAGCGGTATATCAAGAAAGCGGAAAACTGGCTTCGTGAGAATGTATTTATGCAGTATCTAAAAGGAGCGGGCAATGGAGCAGATGGAACAAACGCTGGAGAAAATACTACAGCGCATGAAAAATCGATCAATGAGCGGCTCGGAGAACTTGGAGACACCGGAGAATTCGAGGGATTCTGATGTGTGTCCGTTGTGCAATGGTACCGAGTGGATCTTGACCGAAAAGGACGGTATCACAACGGCGGTGGAATGTAAGTGCCGGGAGCGGGCGGCGATGTCAAGGCGGTTGCGGTTTGTAGACATTCCGGAAGCGTTCCGGGGGATGGATCTCAAGACATTTAGGATGGACGTGTACCGACAGCCGGACAGCAAAAAGACGGTGGCAGATGCCTGCCGGATCATAAAGGTTTACCTGGATGATTTCGGGAGCCAGAGGGATCAGGGCATGGGGCTGTTTATCTGGTCCCGCACAAAGGGCAGCGGGAAGACCCGGATCGCGGCCGGGATCGCAAATGAGCTCATGAGGAACTACGCGGTCAAGTTTGCGGTATCGCTGACCATCCTGCAGGAAATCAAGAATACATGGCGGCGGGATGCCGAATACAGTGAGAGCCGGTTACTGGATGCGCTTAACACGGTGGATGTGCTGATTATCGATGATTTCGGCGTGGAATCCCCGGCGGCGTGGATCAACGACAAGATGTACCAGATTATCAACGAGCGGTACATCAACAAGAAAGTGACTATCTTTACGAGCAACGAATCATTGGACAGCCTGCGGTACGATGACCGGATCACCAACCGGATCAAGGAGCGGACATATCAGATTGCATTCCCGGAGGAATCGGTTCGGGATCATATTGCAGAGCGGAATCAGGAAGAGATGATTGAAAAAGTTATGAGAGGACAGGGCAATGGAGAGAAGAAAAAGAACGAGCATGTATGCCCCGTACCGAGAGGATATCGTGGCAGCGCTTGAAGCAGGCAAGACGATCAGACAGATTTACTATGAGATCATATGCCCGGCGCTGAACGGCGGGTGCGAATACAGCGGCTTGGTGTATTACGTGAATAAAAACGGTCTCCGGTACGTCACAGAAAATGACGGTTATGAGCCGGTATATATCTGCGCAGAGTGTGAGCATTGCGGTCAGATCCAGCGGGAGCGGTTTGATCCCATGCGGATTTGCAAGGAAGCGGAGCGGGAGGTTCTGGCGGTGGTTAAAACGTCGCCACGGTGGTGCCCGTTACGATCGGGAGGGGGCGAGGTAAATGCATAGAGACAGCAAGGAGCGCCGCAGGCGCGTGGCGGAGATCAGCGAGAAGATGACACGCCCGAGCAAGCATGTGAGCGGCGACGCGCTTAAGAGATTCAGAGAGGTGCCGTATCAGTTAAGGTACAGGAGAAAGCAGGGAAAATAATGAGTTGCGAAAAAGAATGCAAACTTGGAAAAACATATTGCTGCATGGAGTGCCCGAGCTACGATATATGCCGAGAGAAGCGCAAGAACAAAAAATCGGGCTTTGAAAAAGCCGTGAAGTGGATTGCCGTTAGCATTGCGGTTATCGCCGGAATCAAGATGACGGGATCGGCGTGGTGCCTGTGGGCGTTTGCTTTGCCGGTAATGGCAGATTAGGAGGGATAGACATGGAAGAGAATGAAGCAATCGAAAGAATCAAGTACCGGATGCATACAGTGGAGCAGGTATCTGGGGAAAACGGAATGGAAGATCTGGAAATGGCGATCAAGGCACTGGAGGAGATTCAGCGCTGGCATACGTCAGTTGTTAATCCCAACATCAAAAATGAGTTTGCAAACCGTTCGACGCAGATTTGTGTGAACTGCGACCACAAAGATGAATACATCGAGGAACTGGAAGCAGAAGTGGAAGAGTACCGCACAATCGGCACACCGGAAGAATTGCAGGAGATGAAGAAAGATTTTGCTGAAGCGTTAAGCGACTGGCGGCAATATCGTAAGGTTGGAACTTTAGAAGAATGCCGGGCGGCAGTGGAGAAACAGACAGCGAAGCGACCGAGAATAATGGGAAACGCAATGATTTGTCCATCATGCCCGAGATGCTTTAAAAGTGATAATTCCGCCTATTGCCCAAGTTGCGGTCAAAAGCTGAAATGGGAGGATGAAGAATGAACGAAGAACTTAAGCCATGCCCGTTTTGTGGCGGAAAAGCAATGTTCTTAACCATTACAAATAAGTCATCACATTTGGCTGTTGGGGTAATGTTCAAAATCAAATGTATGAAATGCGGAACAGAACTCCCAAAAAGCTATGAATGTGAGATGTATATGGATCAGGGCGGAGGCATCAGAACAGGGAAAGACGAGCGAACGAAAGCAACTACAGATTGGAACAGGAGGGCAAACGATGGGAAGATTGATTGATGCAAACAATTTGCAGTTCAATGGGCGAAATTACAATAAAAGTCAGATGAAAGCAATTCTCGATTTTATTGATTCGCAGCCGACCGCCTACGACCCGGACAAGGTTGTGGAGCAGTTGGGAGACTATGGAAATGAAGAAACACGCTATTATAAAAACACTCCATATGAAAAATGCATAGAAGAGTGCATAGGCAAAGCAATCCAGATTGTGAAAGGCGGTGGAGTAGATGCCAATTAAACCAGAAAATCGGAAAAGATATCCAGCAAACTGGAAAGACATACGAAAAGATATCCTTAAACGGGCAGACAATAAATGCGAATTTTGTGGAATTGAGAATTATGCTATCCGCGAAAATGGCTCAAAAGTTGTCCTGACAATAGCGCATTTAGACCATAAACCGGAAAATTGCGCTTACAGTAATCTTAGAGCGTTATGCCAGAGATGCCACAACAGATATGATGCAAAACACAGGGCAGAAACGAGAAGAAAGGCAGGTGCGGTAGATGGCAATTAAACCGATTTTATTCAATGCAGAAATGGTTCGTGTGATTCTGGATGGGAGGAAGACTTGCACAAGGCGAATTTGCAAAGATGCCAATGAGTGTACTGTGCCGGATATGGATTTTTACAATGCCGACAAGAGAACTTATGCAGTACATAACTTTGCAGACCTGGAACATATAGAACAGTTAAGTACGACAGAGAGAACCTGCCCTATTTGTCCGGGAGATATACTGTACGTTAGGGAAACATGGGAGCGCTTTGAATGTTGGAATTGTGAAGGGGACGAAAGCGGAAGTTGCCCAAAAGAACCACAAAAAAGCGTTTTGGATAAAGTTTGCGGTTGCTATATGTATCGAGCAACAGATGAAATAAGTGGAGATGCAAAGTGGCACCCATCCATCCGCATGCCGAAAGAAGCGGCGCGTATCTGGCTTAAGGTTACAGATGTAAGAGTGGAACGGTTGCAGGATATAACACCAAAGGGGGCAGAAAGCGAAGGTGTTGGAAACCTTTTCTATGATGATATCGGATACGGTGAAAAAAATTATGGAACAGAAGTAGACACAGAGTACGGGATTGCAAAGGAGCAATTTGCTTGGCTGTGGGAATCAACCATCAAGAAATCCGACCTTGACCGGTATGGTTGGGATGCAAATCCGTGGGTTTGGGTTATCGAATTTGAGCGGTGCGAAAAACCAGAAGCATGATGATTTAGGAGGTGCAGGGTGAAATTATATCAAGGAAATGCAAAGGAACTTGTAGGCAAGAAGATTGATTGTTACAAAAGACGTTTCGGTTATTATCCAATGGAAGTTATTGAGATAAACGGAGTGCCATATGTAAAAGATGCAGTTGGAGTATGTATGCCGATTCCAGAAAAAGAAACGGACTTTAACTGCACTGATTTTGATTTTGTCATTGAGTAAATTTGGAGGTGGAAGATGGCTAAAGCAGTATTGGTTATGGATATGCCGGAAGATTGCAAACAATGCGTGTTTTGTCGGGGATTAAATGCTTGCAAACTGAAAAAATATTTGGTTAGAGACAAGATTTGCACTGTTTATACGGTAGATAAACAAATCATGGAGGGTGGAAAGCCGGATTGGTGCCCGCTCCGGGAACTGCCGGAGAGATCAGATCATCCAGATCATTGCGACAATGGAAGGTTCGATGCAGGCTGGAACGGATGCTTAGATGCCATAGAGGGAGGTGCACATGGGAAAGAGCAGAGCGAGTAAGCTGAACGGCTACCGGAGTGCGGTAAGCCGGCAGAGAAACGATGTGTATAAGTTCAAGACCAGAGGTAAGAAAAAATAAATCAGAAAGGAGTGCGAGCTTCCCGGGAAGATGCGCATCGGCTCCTTGAGAAAAATGATTGGATTTGAGTATAAAGGGCAGGTTGCCTATATCACAAGGGTGGATGATTTCCGTGATTACATGGAACCAGAAGTCTACGAAGCTGTTCGGAAAGCCTTTGAGAATGGGTTTGATGGCGGACTGCGACAGGAATATGAGGAGTTACAGGCTGAATATGATGAACTGCAAACAGCGTATGACATTCTTGAAGATGAGGTGGGAGACATTGATGCCGTCCAAGCTGAACGGGAAGAATGCGAAGAGGAGCGGGATGCGCTACAGGAAAAAGTAGACACACTAACGCATCATATTGAAGAGCTTATAAACCAGTATTATCAGCGTTACATAAAGACGGAAGAGATTATTCCGAAATTAGAAAAATTGATATGAAAGGAGCCGGGACCTATCCGGATAAAAGGCGCGCCGGGTTCCTAAAAAGAAAATGAAAACAAAATGTGAAATTTACAGAGATTCTATGCAGAATTACAAAAAGTACGCGATACCGTCGGCACAGCTTATTATTGCCGATGTGCCTTACAACGTAGGGAAGAATTTCTACGGCAGCAATCCGATGTGGTACAACGGTGGAGACAATAAAAACGGAGAGAGTAAGCTTGTGGGTAAAGCGGCGTTCAATTCAGATTTTAACTTCAACCTGTATGAATATTTCCATTTCTGCAGCAAGATGCTTAAGAAAGAACCGAAGAAAGCCGGAACTAGAGGGCGAAGTTCTGACGCGCCGTGCATGATCGTGTTCTGCGCCTTTGAGCAGATGCAGACATTGATTGCGGCGGCAAAGAAGCATGGATTTGAGCATTACATACCGCTTGTATTTGTAAAAAATTACAGCCCGCAGGTTCTTAAAGCAAATATGCGTGTTGTAGGAGCTACAGAGTATGCTCTGGTACTGTATCGGGACAAGTTGCCAAAGTTCAGAAATGGGGCAAAATTTGATGAAGATGGGAAAACCATCAGAGGTACGGGGCATATGATCTTCAACCGGTTTACCTGGGAAAAGGACGGAAAGGACATTCCGAAGATACATCCAGCGCAGAAACCGGTTGTGGTACTGAAAAAACTGATTGAGATTTTTACGGACCCGGGCGACGTGGTTATTGATCCGTGTTGCGGAAGCGGTAGTACATTGCGCGCGGCAGCTGAGATAGGGAGAAATGCTTTCGGATTTGAAATTGATCGCAATTTTTATCAGAGAGCCAAGGGAGAAATGCTTGTCTTTGAAAAAGATGAACAGATGGGATTTGAAGACTTTCCGGAGGTGATGCCATGATGGATTTCGGTTATTACAACATGGATTGTATGGATGGTATGAAGGAATTCCCAGATAAGTATTTCGATATTGCCGTTGTAGATCCTCCATATGGAATAAATATTAACTGCAACATAGGAAGACGAAAAGGAGACAAGAAGTCTGCTTATCCAAAAGCATATTGGGATAGCGAAATACCGGATGAAAAGTACTTTGACGAACTGTTCAGAGTAAGTAAGAAGCAAATTATTTGGGGGGGTAACTACTTTTATCTTCCACCAACAAAATGTTTTCTTGTCTGGAGAAAACCACAAATATCAGAAAATGTAAGTTTTTCAATGTGCGAGTATGCTTGGACTAATCTTGACGGAACTGCTAAAGAATGGGTAGGAATGTCAAATGAAAAAGATAGATTGCACGCTACACAGAAGCCAAAAGCATTATACGATTGGATATTTAGCAGATATGCAGAGCGCGGTATGAAATTTCTTGATACACACGTAGGAAGTGCAAGCAGCCTTATGGCTGCGCATGATGCCGGATTGCAATACGTGGGATTTGAAAAGGACAAATATTATTATGATTTGTCAAAGAAACGCTTGAAACAGCATGAAGCGCAAACGAATTTATTTGACTTTATGTAGAGTAGCAGGCCGGACAGCTCCGGTTTACATGAGGTCAAACAGCTATAGCTCCGCCAGCAGTAATGCGGCGGGGCGGAAAGAGAGGAATAACAATGAAAATTGCAGTAAAAAACGGTGAAGAGATTTTAATAAGCCGGGAGGATGCCGTAAGTGTTACTGACAAGGGCGGCGCATACGAAGTGATGTATGCAGATGAAACGGGACAGTTAGTTTACAAGGGCGAAGGTGTAGAAATTATCTTAGCTTGAATCTGATACTACTGAGAGGGGGAATGTCTATGGATGAAAAAGAAATATTTGAAATCTGCCAGAGCGTAGACAGCATCATTGCTGCAGAACTGACGGAATCCATCGTGCGCGGTACCAGTTACGATATGCTGGAAGCTCACCACGGCGTTATCCCTATCAGTAAGAGGGGATTTTATCGGAGACGCGGAACAGCGCAGCGACTTATGCGGCGAATGGAGATGATGCGCGGGAAATTTTTGTATAAAAAAATTGTAGTATATCGACAATTGAAAATTGTTGTTACTTTTTGCCGAATTGTGAGTTATAATTATAAAATAAAGCAAAGGAGCGGATGATTATGGGAAAAGAAAAAGTAATAGCATTGTTCAATAATAAAGGTGGCGTAAGTAAGACTACAACGGTTTTCAATCTAGGATGGATGCTTGCGAAAATGGGAAAACGAACGCTACTCATAGACAGTGATCCACAATGTAATCTGACAGGAGTTTGTGTAAATTCTTCCAAAGAAGCAAAATTAGAGGAATTATACAAATCTGGTATATCGACTATTAAGTCTGGATTAGAACCTGTATTTGGCGGAAACTTAGAACCAATTTCACCTGCACAATGTTATAAATTTGAAGAAAATAGCAATCTGTTCCTATTGCCAGGTCATATACAGTTTTCTGAATTTGATACGACCTATAATATTGCGGAAACAATGACAGGAAGTTTAAATATGCTAAAAAATGTTCCGGGAGCGTTTAGGAAACTAATCGTGTTAACGTCTGAAGAATATGATATAGACTATGTTTTGGTAGATATGAGCCCGAGCATATCTGCAACGAATGCTAATATTCTTATGCAGAGTGATTATTTTATTGTTCCATGTGCTCCAGATTATTTTTGCTATATGGCCGTTGAATCGTTAGTGTCAATTTTCCCAAGATGGTGTAATACATATGAAAAGATGAAGCAAAATGATGTGTTTAAAAGTGCATCATATAAAATGAAAGAGACACCGCCTATTTTTCTTGGAACAATTCAACAGAGATATAGACCTAGAAACGGTGGTCCAGCTAGAGCCTTTGCAGAGTGGATAAAAGATATAAATTTGCTTGTTTGTGAAAAATTGATGCCGGTGTTAAAAACTCAGAATATGGCATTTATGGGTAAAGAATATAATATTTGCGATGAGCCATATAATATAATTAACATTGCAGATTTTAATAGTCTTATTGCCCAATCGCAAGAACATAATACACCTGTATTTTTGTTAACAAAGGAGCAGATCAAACAGACAGGAGTAATATGGGATACTATGAAAAAAAGTAGGGATGATTTTTATGATACATTTGAAGAACTTGCAAGAAGAATTATTCTGATGACTAGTGAGAATTAACAATAGCAATAATTTGACTCACACACATGTTCTGTTGTATAATAATCGCATAAAACAGCGCCATAGAGCCGAATATATGAGACTATGATTAGTTTCGTGTATTCGGCTCTTTTTATTTTGTAGAGAGGAGGATGCCTGTGGCAAAAGGTAAGTACCAGGAGTGGCTAGAAACGGAAAAGTTAATATTGGTCGAAGGCTGGGCTCGTGATGGGCTTACTGATGTGCAGATTGCAGAGAAGATAGGCATAAGTAAGCAGACATTCTATGATTGGAAAAAGAAGTATATAGACTTTTCTGACTCCTTAAAAAGGGGCAAGGAAGTGGTAGATCGGGAGGTTGAAAACGCTCTCTTGAAGCGGGCGCTGGGATATCGGTATAAAGAGGTTACAAAAGAGCTTGTGACGGATAAGGACACCGGGATCAGTGAGCTGACTGTGACCAAGGTGGTAGAGAAAGAGGTTGTACCGGATACTACGGCGCAGATCTTCTGGTTGAAAAATCGCAAACCGGAAGAATGGAGAGATAAGCGAGTGGTTGATGATGGTAGTGAGGGAAAGGCGGCTGGACTTATCCAGAACATGCAGACCATAGCCGACATTCTGCAGCATCCGGTTGCTAACCGGAATATAAAAGATTTTGAGGAGGTGCAGGGCAATGAATAAACCGGCGCCACTCAGTCAGAGACAATATGATTACTTCCTACGGTGTTTTGACAGCTGGTTCAACGTGGCGGAGGGTGGCAAGCGAGGGGGAAAGAACGTACTTGCAACACTGATCTTCTGTTCGCTTCTGGAAACACATAAGAACAAAATTCATCTGGTGGCTGGTGTATCGAATGCAACGGCAAAATTAAATATATTAGATTGTGACGGATATGGTTTGCTGAATTACTTTGAAG
>ERZ894223.705-NODE-705-length-29489-cov-27.819393_pt1 | contig 29489 bp, 38 predicted proteins | sample MGYA00380293_ERZ894223 | MGnify/ENA primary metagenome ERZ894223 (study PRJEB32331, sample SAMN06328445) | human gut metagenome | biome: human gut microbiome; feature: stool | host: Homo sapiens | collected 2014-11-05 ...
GGTGCTATGCGTTATGGCGGAGGTGTATGTTATGAAGGTAAGAATTAAATTCAGCAAAGAGGGTCCTGTTAAATTTGTTGGACATCTGGATAGCATGCGTTATTTCCAGAAAGCCATCCGCAGGGCAAATCTTCCTGTTGCTTTTTCAGGTGGTTTCAGTCCTCACATGATCATGTCTTTTGCAGCACCACTTGGTGTTGGTACTGAGAGTCTGGGTGAATACTTTGATCTGGAGCTGGCAGAGACAGTTCCTACCTCAGAGATCACAAGACGTCTGGATGCAGTGATGGTAGAAGGGGTACATGTACTGAGTACTCGTCAGGTTGAGGACGGAAAAGCGGGTAAGGCAATGTCACTGGTGGCAGCAGCCGATTATTATGTGGAATTTCGTCCTGGAAAAGAGCCTGAGATTTCCTGGAAAGATAAGATCAGTGATTTTCTGGCGCAGCCGGAGATCAAAGTAATGAAAAAGACCAAACGAAGCGAAAAGGAAATTGATATTCGCCCGTTTATCTATAAGATGGAACTTCAGGGAGACAAGATCTTTATGATGCTTGCTTCCGCAAGTGCCAATTACACAAAACCGGAACTGGTAACAGATACATTCTTTTCATGGCTTGGCATAGAACTTCCGGAATTTGCTTATTCCATCAAACGTCTGGAAGTATACGCAGATAAAGGAACAGAGGAAGAACATAAATTTGTAACTCTGGAAGCACTGGGTGAAGAAGTTGAGTAAACTGATTATTACCCAAATGAATATCCGGCAGATTCCATGCTATGTATGTGCGTATGAAGAAGACGGTAAAGTAATGGAACTGCGCTTCGAACCTGTTGGGGAGAAATCTTCTCTTGGAAATATTTATGTTGGACAGATAGAGAATATAGCTGCCAATATCGGTGCTGCATTCGTACAGATTTCTGCCGGGGAAAAATGCTACCTGCAGCTTTCCGATGCTCCAAATGCGATTTATGCTTCTGTAAAAAAAGGTGACCGCCCATTAAAGGCAGGAGATGAAATCCTTGTGCAGATCAGCCGGGAAGCAATGAAGGGAAAACTACCGGCTGTAACCACGAATCTGAATTTTACAGGCAAATATCTGGTTCTTACAACCGGCGATAAGAAATTTGGTCTGTCTTCCAAACTTTCCAATGATGACAGAAGCCGTATCAGTAAGTGGATGGAAGCAGAAGTTAACCGTCCGGATAAAGAGTTTGGTATCATCGTTCGTACAAATGCAGCAGATGCATCAAAAGAAGAAATACTGAAAGAACTGGAATACCTGAAGGGCCTGTATCATAAGGCTGCTGTAGACGGAAGATCCCGTACCTGTTTCAGCTGCGTATATAGAACAGAGCCTTTTTATATCTCTGCAGTCCGCGACGCCAACAGCCGGAACCTGGAAGAGATCATAACAGATATCCCTGAGATATCCCGACAGATTTCTGACTATCTTAACAGTAACAGCCCGGAGGAAAAAGAGAAGCTGCGGTTTTATGATGATAAACTTCTCCCTCTTTACAAACTTTATCGCCTGGAAACTGCCTTAGAAGAAATCCAGCATGAGAAAGTCTGGCTGAACAGTGGTGGATTTCTGGTAATCCAGCAGACAGAAGCCTTCGTATCCATTGATGTAAACAGCGGAAAGTTTACAGGCAAAAAGAAAATGCAGGAAACTTACCGAAAAATCAATTTGGAGGCAGCAAAGGAAATTGCCAGACAGTTACGTCTCAGAAACCTGTCCGGAATTATTCTGATTGATTTTATTAATATGGAAAATCAGGATCATCAGGACGAACTGTTCCATGTCCTGCAGAAATATCTGCGCAAAGATCCGGTAAAGGCAAAAGCAGTGGACATCACTCCACTGCATATCCTGGAACTTACCAGAAAGAAAGTGCGAAAACCTGTGATTGAGGAAATTAGAGAATTATAGTTTGCCATAAAATAATTATGTAAATCAAACAAGCATCTGCAATTCTCATCGATATTTTTCCGTAACTGAATAACTGCTCTGCAGTTTGTATTTTATCACAGATCCTGACGGATACCGGATTGAAATTGTACCTGTAAAATAAAAGAAAAAAATTCAAAGAAATTGAAAAAAACTTATTGACAAATCGAATTTTGTCCGCTATTATAAATGAGATGCCGCACAGAGAGGTACAAGCACCGAAAGGTCACCATATCTGGCGAGTAAAGATTATAGGAGGTGCCACAGATGTACGCAATTATTGCAACAGGTGGTAAACAGTACAAAGTTGCTGAAGGCGACGTAATCAGAGTTGAGAAACTCGGTGTTGAAGCTGGTGAAACTGTTACTTTTGATAATGTTATTGCAGTAAGCAATGACGGATTAAAAGCTGGTGAAGATGTGAAAGATGCCAGTGTTACCGCTACTGTAGTTGAGAACGGTAAAGCAAAAAAAGTTATCGTTTACAAATACAAGAGAAAAACTGGATATCACAAGAAAAACGGTCACAGACAGCAGTACACTAAAGTAAAAATCGAAAAGATTAACGGTTAATCTGGTGTCATTATGATTACAATTACAGTTAAGAAGAGAAATGGAAATTATCTGGAATTTGTTTCGAAAGGTCACGCCGGATATGCAGAGGAAGGACAGGATATTGTCTGTGCTGCTGTCTCTGTACTGGTGATCAATACTGTAAATTCTCTTGAGACATTTACAGATGATCAGTTCGAAGTGCAGGAAGATGACGGCTATGTATCTTTTCATTTTACGGCTCCGGTTACTGAGAGGGGAATCCTTCTCATGGATTCGCTGATTCTCGGATTAACAGAAATTGAACATAGTTATAACAATCGATATTTGACAGTAAAAGTCAAGGAGGTGTAACAACATGATGAAAATGAACCTTCAGTTATTCGCACATAAAAAAGGAGTTGGTTCTACAAAGAACGGTCGTGATTCCGAATCCAAGAGATTAGGTGCGAAGAGAGCAGACGGACAGTTTGTTAAAGCTGGAAATATTCTTTACAGACAGCGCGGAACTAAGATCCATGCTGGTGAGAACGTAGGCTGCGGTAAAGATTATACTTTATTCGCACTTAAAGATGGTGTCGTAAGATTTACCAGAAAAGGACGCGATAAGAAACAGGTTTCTATCGTTCCAGTAGAAGCAGAATAATCTGGTTAAGCGAAGGCTTCAAATCTAATATGGGTTTGGAGCCTTTCTTTTATAGTAGAATTGCTATAGATTAAAAGAGTTATATGATATAAAAGAAACCATAGCAATCCATGTAAATAATGCATATTGATCCGACTCATCAGAGCGCGAAATCCTGCTGAACGGTCTCAAATGCATTAATTTAAGAAGATTACTATTACGAAATAATCATTAGTAAAGGACAGAGGTGTGTCATATGTTTGCAGACAGAGCGAAAATCTATATCCGCTCCGGTAAAGGCGGCGACGGCCATGTAAGTTTCCGCAGAGAATTATATGTTCCGAATGGCGGTCCTGACGGCGGCGACGGCGGTCGTGGAGGAGACGTGATATTTGAGGTAGATGAAGGCCAGAACACCCTTGGCGACTACCGACACAGAAGAAAATATAAGGCAGAAGACGGACAGGAAGGCGGCAAAAAACGCTGCCATGGTGCCGATGGAAAAGATGTTGTATTAAAAGTTCCGGAAGGAACTGTTATCATGGATGCAGAATCCGGTAAAGTAATTGCTGATATGTCCGGTGAAAATAAACGCCAGATCGTATTAAGAGGCGGAAGAGGTGGCAAAGGAAACCAGCATTATGCGACTGCAACCATGCAGGTTCCGAAATATGCACAGCCAGGACAGCCTGCGCAGGAACTGGAAGTTCTTCTGGAGCTGAAAGTAATCGCAGATGTAGGTCTGGTTGGATTCCCGAATGTCGGAAAGTCCACATTCCTTTCCCGTGTTACCAACGCACAGCCGAAAATTGCCAACTATCACTTTACAACCCTGAGCCCAAATCTTGGTGTTGTAGATACTGAAAACGGTGGTTTTGTGATCGCTGATATTCCCGGTCTGATCGAAGGTGCTTCCGAAGGTGTGGGACTTGGACATGAGTTCCTCCGCCACATTGAACGTACCAGAGTCATTATCCACATTGTAGATGCAGCATCTACAGAGGGACGTGACCCAATCGATGATATTTACAAGATTAATAAAGAACTGGAAGCTTATAATCCGGAAATTGCTGCAAGACCACAGGTAATCGCAGCAAATAAAATCGACTGTATCTATACAGAAGACGGCGAAGAGAGCCCGATTGACAAACTTAAGGCAGAATTTGAGCCAAAAGGAATCCAGGTATATCCGATTTCCGCTGTCAGCGGTCAGGGTGTCAGAGAACTTTTATTCCATGTGAAAGAACTTCTTGACAGCTGCCCACAGGAACCTGTAGTATTTGAACAGGAATTCTTCCCTGAAGATATGTTGATCGGAGAAAACCTTCCATATACAGTAGAGCAGAGTCCTGAAGATCCGACAATTTTCGTGGTCGAGGGACCGAAGATTGAAAAAATGCTTGGCTACACAAATCTTGATTCCGAAAAAGGTTTCGCATTCTTCCAGAAATTCCTGAAAGAGGGAGGCATCCTGGAAGAACTTGAGAAGGCAGGCATTCAGGAAGGCGATACTGTACGTATGTACGGATTTGATTTTGATTACTATAAATAGATTCAATAATGAAACAGATGTGGTAAAACGGATGATTCTGTCCGTTTGCAGAGAATAATAGAGGAAAATAAAAATGACAAGTAAACAGAGAGCTTATTTAAAAGGTCTTGCAATGACCATGGATCCAATCCTTCAGCTTGGAAAGGGTGGTCTTACTCCTGAAAACACAGCCGCAGTAGATGAGGCGCTTGCAGCCAGAGAACTGATCAAGATCAGTGTTCTTCAGAACTGCCTGGAGGATCCGCGCCAGATGGCTGAGGTTCTGGCAGAACGTACACGTTCCCAGATCGTACAGGTTATCGGCAAGAAAATTGTTTTATACCGTGAAGGCAAAAACGAAAAGAAAAAAATCGAATTACCCAGAAAATAATACGGAGTTTTTTATGGCTGACATCAAACACAGAATTGGTATTATGGGCGGTACATTTGATCCCATCCATATGGGGCATCTGATTCTGGGAGAGAAAGCATACGAACAGTTTCAACTGGAAAAGGTACTGTTCATGCCTTCCGGAAATCCGCCTCACAAGAGGAACCGTCAGGGACGTGCCACAGATGAAGAAAGAGTTGAAATGGTCCGCAGGGCGATTGCCGGAAATCCTCATTTTGAACTGTCGCTGACTGAAATGCATGAAAATGGTTATACTTACACTTATCATACACTGGAAATGCTAAAAGAGAAGAATCCGGATACTGATTATTATTTTATAATCGGCGCAGACTCCCTGTATGACTTTGATACATGGCGTGAACCGGAAAGGATCTGCAGAAACTGTATTCTGGTAACTGCTGTAAGAAATCATTCCACAATCGCAGAGCTCGAAGCAGAAATGAACCGTCTTTCGCTTAAATATAATGGCACATTTCTGACACTGAATACCACAAACCTTGATGTGTCCAGCGAAATGCTCAGAAACTGGATCAGCGAAGATAAAAGTGTGCGTTACTATATTCCTGATCCGGTGATTGAGTATATCAGAGAAAACCAGATTTACAGTCTGGCCGAAAAGAAAGGATGATCTTCCGATGGCAGAGTATGATTTTATAAAAATGCAGAAAAAATTAGCAAAATATCTGGATGAGGATCGTTATGAACATACGCTGGGAGTCATGTTTACATGTGCAGCACTTGCCATGGTTCATGACTGTGATCTGATCACAGCCCAGACTGCCGGACTGCTCCATGACTGTGCAAAATGTATTCCGAACAAAAAGAAGCTGAAAATGTGCAGCCAGCATCACATTCCGGTATCTGAATTCGAACAGGAACATCCTTTTTTACTTCATGCCAAGCTTGGAGCTTACGTAGCTAAGGCTAAGTATGATGTTACAGATGAAAATATTCTTTCTGCCATCACCTGGCATACTACCGGAAAGCCGGAGATGACACTGTTGGAAAAAATCGTCTATATTGCCGATTATATTGAACCAAAACGTGATAAAGCTCCTAATCTTGCAATTGTACGTAAACTGGCTTTTCAGGATCTTGACGAATGTATGTATAAGATTTTGGCTGATACACTGGCTTATCTGGAGGAAAATCCGAAAGATATTGATAATGCTACGAAAGATGCTTTCTTGTATTACAGGGATCTGCATATGAAAAGACAATCCTGAGTATAAATTGTCTCGACTGGCAGAGTTTTACATATAGGGGACAGCATAACAGGGAGAGCAGATTACTGATATAAATATTTATTAGAGAAGATATATGTAGCTATTCAATAGTCTGTTGATCATGAAGATATTGAACAGTTACAAAAGCAGATAGAAAGAGAGGTTGTTTCCATGAACAGAGAACTTGAAATGGCAAAACTTGCCTGCCACGCACTTGATGAGAAAAAAGGAAAAGATATTAAGGTGATAGATATCCATGAAGTATCTGTAATTGCCGATTATTTTGTAATTGCAAGTGCTTCCAACCAGAATCAGGTTCAGGCTATGGTTGACAATGTAGATGAAACACTTGGCAGAGCCGGATTTGAAGCAAAACAGATTGAGGGAACCAGAAACTCCAGCTGGGTTCTTATGGATTACGGCGATATGATCGTCCACGTATTTGACGAAGAGAATCGTCTTTTCTATGACCTCGAAAGAATCTGGAGAGATGGTAAGGTTCTTGACGTTAATGAATTTCTTGAAAAATAACTAGAAAATTTGTAAAATAGAATACAGAGGAAATCAGATATCATCATTAAGCGATACCTGATTTCCTCTGTTATTTTTCTGATTTGCATATCAGTTGCATTATTATTCATACAAACGGAACACACCAAATACTTTGCCAAGAATCTGAAGACCTTCATGTACAAGGATTGGCTCCATTGTATCATTTTCCGGCTGGAGACGATAGTATCCTTTTTCTTTATGGAAAGTCTTAACTGTAGCACCGTCATCGATCAGCGCAACAACAATATCTCCATCCTCTGCTGTGGACTGCTGTTTTACCAGAACCTGATCTCCGTCAAAAATTCCGGCGTTTATCATACTTTCCCCTTTTACTTTCAACAGAAAGCTCTGTGAATTAGGCATAAACTCTGCAGGGATAGGGAAATAGCCTTCAATATTCTCAACTGCCAGAAGCGGCTGTCCGGCTGCCACAGTTCCTATGATGGGAACATTCACAACCTCTCTGCGGACCAGATTAAAATTGTCATCAATAATCTCAATCGCACGTGGTTTCGTTGCATCTCTGCGGATATATCCATTTTTCTCCAGTGCTTCCAGATGTGAATGAACGGAAGAAGTAGATTTCAGGTTGACTGCCTCGCAGATTTCACGAACTGCCGGCGGAAATCCCCGGTTCAAAATCTCATTCTTTATGTAATCAAGAATCTCCTGCTGCTTTGGCGTGATTCTTCCATATGGCATAATTATACCCTCCTTTTTAAGTTATTTTTTGTTCGTACACTCTTCATAACCATTCAGCAGTCTGCTATTCTATGAGATACTGAACAGTTTCTGATTTTTTTTATCATATCATAATTCCTGATAAAAAGCAAACTTATATTCTGAAAATGTGTTCTTACTTATGTGCTCCGTTACTGTTCACTCCGTTCTCAGCAACACGCTTCGCAATGCAGGAAATATGAACCTCTTTGTGCAATGCCCAAGGAGTATCGTTTGCTTCGCAAACTTAATTTATGCTAATCGCATAAATTCGTGCGGTATGTCTTGAGTTTTCTGTGACCTTCGCTCACAAAAAACACCTCGCGGGATATTACCAGTGAACAGTAACGATTATTGTGAATTCTTTATGAATAAACTTGTTTTTAAATGTGCAAAGTGTTACAATATTTTGGAAAATGGTGTAACTATTCAGCAGTCACTGTGAAATCGCTGAACAGTTATAGAATGATTATGAACTGCACAAAAAGGAGACATCCCATTGTCTGATAATAAATCAAAAAAAATGCCGGGAATCCTGGCAAGGCTTCGCATGGTCGTGGGGCTGAATATCGGAACGATCATGTTTGGCATCTTATTCATATATATGGCATTCAGTGCCATATTATATTTTACAACTACTCATATTGAGTCCTATCAGGTTACATCAGGACCTTTATCCCGCAACGAAACATATACCGGTCTTGCCATACGTGAAGAAAGTTTATGCAAGGCAGATTCATCAGGCTATATTACTTATTATGCAAGGGAGGGCAGTAAGATCAATGCTTCCGGAGCGGTGTACGGACTTAGTGATACAAAAACAGCTTCTGCTCCGGCATCTCTTGCCCCGGAAGAACTTTCAAAGGTACGGACTGATATGATGAGTTTTTCCAAAGGATTCAGTTCAAGTAAATTTAACAGCACCTACAGCTTTAAATATGAACTGAAGGGAAATATCCTTCAATATGCAGAGTCTGGCAATACCTCATCTGCTCCTCTTACTTCAGATGAGGACGGTGAAGGAAATGACAGTGGTGACAATGACAAAACAGCAGATATTTATCCCGGAAATCAAACTATCTGCCAGTCCCAATCTGATGGTATCGTTTTATATTCCATGGATAATTATGAAGGAAAAACAGTAGATGCTGTAAAGGCAGAAGATTTCGATCAGAATTCTTACCATGAAACAGATTTGAAAACTTCCGACAAGGTAAAAGCAGGAGATGATATTTATACCATTATCACAGATGAACGCTGGAGCCTTCTGATTCCTTTGAGCGACAGACAGGTTGAAAAACTGAAAGACCGTTCTACAATACGTGTCAAATTTTTAAAAGACGATATGACACAAAACGGAGATTTTTCCATTATTACCATAGACGGTGACAAATATGGACAGATTGATTTCAATAAAGGTCTGATTCGTTATGCATCTGACCGTTTTTTGGACATTGAACTTGTAACCAACACAGTTGTGGGTCTGAAAATCCCTCTTACCTCTATTGTAACCAAGGATTTTTATGTGATTCCATCCAGAATGGCCACTACACAGGATAATCAGACAGGTTTTACCCTTTATGAGGGGAAAAATAAAACAACATTTAAAAATGTGAGCATTTACGCAAGCATTGATGATTCATCTGTCTCCAAACTGGCAGTGGACGAAGCAGAACAACCTCAGATTTATTATGTTGACAAGAGTTCATTTAAGGAAGGGGATGCCCTGATCAATACGGATACCGGTGAAAAATATGTGATCGGAGAGACAGATACCCTGGAGGGAGTATACTGTATTAATAAAGGCTATGCGGTTTTTCGCCGTATTGAAATACTTGATGAGAACGAAGAATATGCTATTGTATCTAAAAACACCACCTACGGTCTTTCCAGATATGATCACATTGTTCGAAACGCTGATAAAGTAAAGGAAGAAGACATTTTATACTAATTAAGGAGGCTTAATATGTTAGCTGATAAACTAAACCTTGTGAAAAAGAATATTGAAGAGGCCTGCGATACTGCAGGGCGTTCTCCCCAAGAGGTAACTCTTATTGCGGTCAGTAAGACCAAACCGGTGGAAATGCTGAAAGAAGCATATGATGCGGGTGCAAGAGTGTTTGGGGAGAATAAGGTTCAGGAGATCGTAGATAAATACGATCAGATGCCATCAGATGTACAGTGGCACATGATCGGACATTTACAGAGAAATAAAGTGAAATATATTATTGATAAAGTATCTATGGTACACTCTGTAGATTCTGTCCGCCTGGCAGAGGCCATCGAAAAAGAGGCAGCAAAAAAAGATATCTGCATGCCGGTTCTGATCGAAGTAAATGTAGCAGGAGAGGAAAGTAAGTTTGGCCTTTCAGTCGAAGAGGTATTACCATTTCTGGAAGAAATTTCTTCTTATGAGCATCTTCAGGTAAAAGGACTTATGACAATTGCACCATTTGTAGCAAATCCTGAAGAAAACAGAGAAGTTTTTCAAAAATTAAAGAAATTAAGTGTTGACATTGCGGCCAAAAACATTAATAATGTTAATATGAGCGTCCTGAGTATGGGAATGACAAATGATTATCAGGTCGCAGTTGAGGAAGGGGCCACTATGGTGCGCGTCGGAACGGGTATCTTTGGCGAAAGAGATTACTCAATAAAAGAAGATTAAAATAAGATTGGAGATTAAAATGGGCGTTTTAGATAAATTTTTAGATGCCATCAAATTAAACGATGATTACGATGATGATGGATTCTTAGATGATGATCTGTTAGATGAGGAAGAAGATGATGACTTTCTCGATGACGATTTCGATGAGAAACCAAAGAAGAAATTTTTTGATAAATTCTCTAAGAAAAAAGAATCCGATGATAATGATGACTTCGATGATGTAGAAGAGAAAGCAGTAAAGACAGCTCCTAAACAGGCATCTGCTCCAAAACAGACCGCTTCGGCTCCGTCTAAGGTTACGGTCAAACAGGAACGCGCCGAACGCCAGACACGTCCTGCAGCATCTTCCAAGATTACTCCAATGAGAAGCAGCCGCAAATCAAATCAGGGTCCAAATATGGAAGTCTGTGTGATCAAACCTTCTTCTATGGAAGATACGCGTGAGATTGCTGACACTTTAGTAGATAATTCTACTGTTATTTTGAATCTGGAGGGAATTGATGTGGAACTGGCACAGAGGATCATCGATTTCACGTCCGGTGCATGCTATTCTTTAGGCGGCAGCCTTCAGAAAGTATCCAGCTATATCTTTGTACTTGGACCGTACAATGTAGATATTACCGGTGACCTTCAGAATATTCTGGGAGGCTCTGCTCCGTCTGTAAGAGCAGGATATTGATCCAGGATGGAAAAAGACGAATTTTTTCTTAAGAGAATCCGGGAATTGGCAAATCTCTCCTGGCAGAGAGATATCGTTACATTTTCGGATTTTCTTAATTTAAATGAACAGAATATGGTCAGTAGCCTGAAACATCAGTTTCCCCAGATTGTCATGGAGACATCCGGAGGCTATGAGAATGCGGAGCGTCAGATGGTTGCATTTCATCCTGATGCTCTTGCTTTTACATGGGAATATCCCATCGACTGTCTGAGGATTGAACCAAAGGCTCTTAAATTCTCTGAAGAGCTTTCTCATCGTGATTATCTTGGTGCACTTCTCAATCTTGGAGTAGACAGAAGTGTGATCGGTGATATTGTTGTTCAGAAAAAAGCTGCCTGGTTTTTCTGCCAGAACAAAATGACGGAATTCTTTCTTGAAAATCTGTGCCGGGTCCGTCATACCAATATTCTGATCACAAAAGTGGAGGATTCTGATGAATTTCCACGCCCTGTCCTTGAATCTGTCAGCGGTACCTGCGCTTCGGTACGTCTGGATTCATTGATCTCGCTTGCTTTTAAGACATCCAGAAGCAGTATGGTATCTTATATTGAAGGCGGGCAGGTTTTTGTCAACGGAAAACTGATCACCAGCAACGGATATGAGCCGAAAGATGGTGACATTATATCTGTACGTGGGAAAGGACGGTTCATTTTTGACGGTGTTTCTCACCAGACAAAAAAAGGACGCTGCAGTGTGCGTATTATGCGCTATGTATAAATTTTGTAATAAAAGGAGAACAGGAAAATGGCAGAACAGAAATTACTTGTAAAACGGGAAGGAGATTTCCATTATCCTATTTATTTTAAAAATGACTTTCAGGATCTTGCCGGTGCGATCAGAGAAGAAGGACTTGAAAACCGGAAAATCTGTATTGTGACAGACAGTCATGTTGCACCTCTTTATTATGAGGCAGTTAAATCAGCTCTTCAGGAAATTTCCTCTGAAATATTCTCTTTTGTATTTGAAGCTGGTGAAAAGAACAAAAACCTGAATACAGTACAGGAATTATATAAAACTTTGATTGAGAATGAAATGGACAGAAAAGGTCTGCTGGTTGCGCTGGGCGGCGGTGTTGTAGGTGATCTGACAGGTTTCGGAGCTTCCACTTACCTGAGAGGGATTGATTTTATCCAGGTTCCTACTACGCTTCTGGCACAGGTTGACAGCAGCGTAGGAGGTAAAACAGGTGTTGACTTCCTCCAGTACAAAAACATGGTAGGAGCTTTCCATCAGCCCCGCCTTGTATATATGAATATGAGTACCCTGCAGTCTCTTCCGAATCGGGAATTCACCTGTGGAATGGGTGAAATTCTTAAGACAGGACTGATCTGCGATGAAGAGTTCTTCCGTTTTGTATGTAAGAATCAGCCTGAGATCAGTAAATTGGATCTGAGTATGCTTTCCAGAATGATCCGCAGATGCTGCGAGATCAAGGCAGGTGTGGTAGAGCGTGATCCGAAGGAGCAGGGAGAACGTGCACTTTTAAATCTTGGTCACACAGTCGGACATGCAGTCGAAAAAATGAAAAACTTTCAGCTGCTTCATGGACAGTGTGTTGGAGTCGGTCTGATCGCTGCCGCTTATCTTTCCATGCAGAGAGGATTATTAACAGAAGAAGAATACGAAGAGATCAGAAAAGGGTGCCATTCTTATAATCTTCCTCTTTCTGTTGATTCACTGAATGCCGGGGATGTCCTGGCAGCAACAAAAAAAGACAAAAAAATGGAAGCCGGTCATATTAAATTTATCCTTATGGACGGGATCGGTAAAAGTTTTATAGACAAAACTGTCACAGATGAGGAACTGCTCCAGGCAATCCGGGAGATTCTGGTATGACAGCTGTTTCCTCCGTATCTTCATGTATGCACTGGATTAGAGGCTGTATTATTATCCTTTTGCTGACAATCCTGGATCAGGGAAGTAAATCTCTTGTTCTGGCACAACTGAAAGATCAGCCTGATATCTCTCTCATTCCAGGAGTTCTTCAATTACGGTATCTCGAAAATCGTGGAATGGCCTTTGGATTGTTTGAAGGTAAAATTCCGGTGTTTGTGATTTTGTGCCTTTTGTTTTTGGGTGTATTTATTTATGTATATGCCAGAATCCCGAAAAACAGATATTATCTGCCGCTGTCAGTAACTGCACTGGTAATGGTTTCCGGTGCTCTTGGAAATTTTATTGACAGAGTATGCAGAGGCTATGTTGTGGATTTTATCTATTTTTCACTGATTGATTTTCCGGTATTTAATATAGCTGATATGTATGTGGTATGCAGTGGCATATTACTTGTTATGCTGGTGTGTTTCAGATACAAAAATGATGAAGATTATGACTTCTTAAGAATAAAAAAGGATTAGTATTATGGAAATTCTTAATTATCAGGTTTCTGACGGTCAGTCCGGTATCCGGATTGACCGCTATCTTTCTGAAATGAACGAAGAACTGTCACGTTCTTATATTCAAAAGCTGCTTAAAGAGCAGAAAATAACCGTCAATGGTTCTGCTGTAAAAGCCAACTACAAAGTTCAGGAAGGAGATGAAATCTCCGTAGCAGTTCCTGACATAAAAGAGCCGGATATACTTCCGGAAGATATCCCTCTGGATATTCTTTATGAAGATGATGATGTACTTATTGTAAATAAACCAAAGGGGATGGTGGTTCATACCAGTGCCGGACATACTTCCGGAACATTGGTAAATGCTATTATGTTTCACTGTAAGGACAATCTGTCGGGGATCAATGGTGTTCTGCGTCCTGGTATTGTCCACAGAATCGATAAGGATACCACAGGTGCACTTCTTGTATGCAAGAATGATAATGCACACCGCAACCTGGCAGAACAGTTAAAAGAGCATTCTATCAGGCGTAGATACCGGGCAATCGTAGCAGGAGTACTGAAAGAAGACGAAGGGACGATCGAAGGTCCCATCGGGCGCCATCCGATTGACCGCAAAAAGATGGCTGTCAACTATAAAAACGGCAAGGATGCTGTCACACATTATAAAGTTCTGGAACGTTTCAAAAATGCCACTTATGTGGAATGCCGTCTGGAAACAGGCAGAACGCATCAGATTCGTGTGCATATGACAAGTATCGGTCATCCACTTCTGGGTGATGAAGTGTACGGTTCCGGTAAGAATCCTTATCATCTGCAGGGGCAGACACTTCATGCAATGATTCTTGGCTTTGTTCATCCATCAACGGGCGAATATATGGAGTTTACAGCTCCTTTACCTGAATATTTCGTTAAATTATTAGAAAAATTACGAAAGTAGTTTGCATTTTTTGGGAAATATTGTATAATATGTCTATCGAATATGTAACAGAAGGGAGTGCAGACTATGAATAGTACGAGTTCAATTATTACAATTGGTCGTGAGTACGGCAGTGGAGGAAGACAGATAGGTCAGGAAGTTGCCAAATATTTTGGTATTAAATGTTATGATAAAGAACTTCTCGAACACGCAGCAAATGAAAGCGGTATCTGCAAAGAACTTTTTGAGAATCATGATGAAAGACCAACTAACAGCTTTTTATATTCTCTGGTCATGGATACCTACTCATTTGGTTATTCTTCTTCAGGATTTACAGATATGCCTATGAACCACAAAGTATTTCTTGCACAGTTTGACGCAATCAAGAAACTGGCCTCCGAAGGTCCATGCGTTATGGTCGGAAGATGTGCAGATTATGCGTTGTCAGAGTATAAAGACTGTTTCAGTGTATTTGTACATGCAGATACAGACTGGAGGATTAACCGTCTTTCACAGAAACATAATAAAACTGCAAAAGAAGCAAAAGACATGATCAATAAGACAGACAAGAGCCGTTCCAGTTACTATAATTACTACACCAATAAGAAATGGGGTGCTGCTTCAAGCTACAATCTCTGCGTAGACAGCAGCAAACTTGGAATTGATGGTGCAGCAAAAGCAATCATTCAGGCAATTGAGATTTTTGATTCCATAAAAAATAAATAGGATTATATTTTTACAGATACTTTACCACATCCTTGGTAAAGTATCTGTTTTTGGATGAATTTATAACAGTCTTTTCAATTCATTCCAGATTGCCTGCGGCAATGGAATTTTGGCTTGTATGCCTCGGGATAGTGGTGTATGAACAGTAACAAGACTGCTATAATTTTTTTTAATATATATTAAATTTTCATGACATTTGTCAAAATATATGCTATAATCATACCATGTTAAAAAGGAGGACATTATGAAATTTCGTTGGGACAACCGATATTTACACTGGGGTGTAACCGCTTTTCTGGTAATTGCCGCCAGTATGCTGTTTTATTATGGCATATTTCACATGAAAACCCTGATCGTGGGAATCAAAACTTTTCTGGGAATTATGGCGCCTATTATCTATGGTGTAATCCTTGCTTATATTCTCAGTCCGCTGATCAATCTCTTTGAGCAGAAGCTGATCTATCCGCAGCTGGAAAAGCATAATATTAAGTTACAGAAAAAAGGAAAACGGGCTATTCGATGGGGATGTGTCCTTTTTTCCATGTTCCTGTTCTGGATTATCATTTACGCATTACTGATGATGGTGCTTCCTCAGTTGATCCGAAGTATCATGAGTATTATTTACAGTTTTCCGTACTATATAAAAGTTATTGAAAAGTGGCTCAATTCATTTGTTGAGCATGGATGGAAACTGAATCCTGAAATGCTCGATATGATTAACCAGTACTCTGCAAAAGCACAGGAATATCTTACTACCGATATTCTTCCGCAGATGCAGGATATGCTCAAAAATGTTTCTGCAGGTATTTTTGATATCCTGATCTTTATGAAGAATTTTCTGATCGGTGCCATTGTAGCTTTGTATGTACTTGCAGACAAAGAGAAATTTGTTGCCAAAAGCAAAATGATGGTATATGCCATATTGCCTCATAAATGGGCAAATATGCTTATACGCGTTATGCGTTTTACAGACAAGACTTTTGGCGGTTTCATATACGGAAAACTTCTGGATTCTGCTATTATTGGAATTTTGTGTTATTTTGGAATGTTGCTTTTGGATTTGCCGTATCCAATTCTTATCAGTGTAATTATCGGTGTGACAAATGTCATTCCGTTTTTTGGTCCTTACATCGGAGCCATTCCATGTATTTTGCTTATTTTAGTAGTAGATCCCATAAAAGGTCTGTATTTTGCAATTTTTATCCTGCTTCTTCAGCAGTTTGATGGAAATATCCTTGGTCCGAAAATTCTCGGAGACTCTACCGGACTTTCCAGTTTTATGGTTATTGTTGCCATCATGATCGGGGGCGGTCTCTTTGGGGTTCCGGGAATGATTGCAGGAGTTCCTGTATTTGCCGTACTTTATGCTCTGATCTGGAGACTGATCAATCATTCTCTTAATGACAAAAAAATGCCGGCAGAAGAGGAGACATATATAAATATTGACTGTCTGGATGAACAGACAGGTGAAGTACTTCCTCTTTGCAAGGAAGAAAAACACAAGGTTTCACCGGAAGAACTGGAAGCGAGAAAAAATAATTTCTTTATGAAAATATGGAATCCGCTTTCCGGACTGGTCATAACCATATGGAAATATCTCCTGCGGATTTTAAACATAATATGGGGATATATCAAAAAAGCAGGGATTTTCCTGAAGAACAGATATGTTGAATTAAAGAATAAACGAGAGAAAAATAAGTAAACCTTCACAGTTACAAAAAAAACACACACAGGAGTTACTATGAAGAAAAAAAAGTTATATTTGACAGCTTTTCTTTTGGTTCTGGCACTGGCTCTGCAGGGTGGAATATTTTCCGGTTTCTCTGTACCGGTTCAGGCTGCAGCAACTTCCAAAAAACAGACAGGATTTGTGAAAAAAAACGGAAGCTGGTACTATTACGATAAGAATGGAAAAAAAGCTACCGGCTGGTACAAAAGTGCTGCAGGAAATCAGTACTATTTCGGCAAGACCGGTGCAGCCAAAGCCGGAATTCTGACCATCAGTGGAAAAAAGTACTGTTTTAATGAAAAAGGTAAAATGCTTACTACCTGGCAGACAGTAAATGGAAAAACGTATTTCTTTGATGAAAAAAAAGGGTATATGCATACCGGATGGGTTACTACAGCTGCAGGGAATAAATACTATTTCTGGAATGACGGGGTGATACGATCCGGTTTCCATAAAGTAAATAATGTATATTACTGCTTTAATGAAAAAGGAAAAATGTATAAAAACTGTTTTCGCAAAAGCGGGAATTCCACCTATTATCTTCAGGCCAATGGCACTATGGCAAAAGGTCGTCTGAAAGTAAAGGGAAGCTGGTATTCCTTTAACAGAAATACCGGTCAGCTGGTCAGAAGCGGATGGTATAAAGAAACAGACGGTTCTTATTATTATGCAGCTTCAAATGGTAAACTTGTCAAAGGCTTCTATAAACCGGATTCCTATTATCGGTATTTCAGGAAATCAGATTGTAAACTGGTTAAGGGATGGCAGACGATCAACGGACACAAGTATTATTTTAAGAAAACTAATGGAATCCGTTACGATGATATTATCCTGAAATCGTCATCTGGGAAAAGATATTATTTTGAGTCTGACGGAAAACTTGCCAGCAGTAAGTGGATCACGAAAAAAAGTGCTCATTATTATGCGAAATCAGATGGGGTGCTGGCCTCTGGATGGCTGACAGTAGACGGAAAGAAATATTATATGAATCCTTCTACATGTGAACGTGAAAGTGGGTGGGTTACTGTAGATGGAGAGAAGTATTACCTAAGTTCCTCCACAGGTGCTCTGGTTACAAATCAGTGGATTGATGATAATCATTATGTTGGAGAAGATGGTTCTCTTATTCCTGACTATCAGAACGGAGTTTCTTTCCGGTGGCCTTTAAGCTCCGGTTATTCCTATATCAGCAGTTATTTTGGAAACAGGGAATCTCCGGGAGGAGTCGGTTCTACCAATCATAAAGGAATTGACATTCCTGCTCCTACAGGAACACCGATTTATGCGGCAGCATCAGGAACCATTGTTGCCATGCTTTCACCGGCAGCGTCAGGCGGTGCCGGATATTATACCAAGATCAATCATGATGGAAAGGGACTTATCACAGAATATATGCACCAGTCTAAATTTAACCCAAATCTGAGTGTAGGAGATAAGGTCAAAAAAGGTGATATCATCGGATATGTAGGAAGCACCGGGAACAGCACCGGTCCTCATCTTCATTTTGGGGTTATGGTTAATGGGGTAAATCAGAATCCTCTGAATTATGTGAAGAGACCGTCATAATTAACCGGTTTCAGCTAGAGCGTGTCTGAAAAATCATTCCCGCAATCTGCACGCTCTAGTACATCGTTTCGCAGACAAGCGAGTGGTATAGTTATTTTCATTTTATAAATATATAAAAAAGGATATATGGTATATGAAGGAAGAATCAGAAAAAACATACACTTATTACAGAAAAGCGCAATATCATGAAACAGACCAGATGGGCATTATCCATCACTCTAATTATGTAAAATGGATGGAAGAGGCCAGGATTGGATATATGAGCCGGATGGGTTTCAGCTATAAGAAAGTAGAAGAGTTGGGAGTGATCTCCCCTGTTGTGGAAATTTCAGTTGCATATAGAAAGCAGGTTTTCTTCGATGATGAAATCCGGATCCGCGTTGGTATTAAGCAGTATAATGGAATTTCTCTGGAATTTAATTATGAATTTTTTAATGCGAGCAGAAATGAAATCTGCACAACCGCTTATTCCAGACATTGTTTTCTAAAAGATGGGAAACTGATCGCTCTCAAAAAAGAGCTTCCGGAATTGAATCGCATTATTACAGATTGTCTGTAAAACTAATGACTTTGGAAAATCACGTATAGTAGTGATCAAATCCCGGTTGGGACAGCCTATAGCGGCTTTTTCGGGAGATGACGTGTACTGGGAAGTTCCGGAAGACCTTCCCCAAATGACGAAACTTATGGTTGACGGAAAAGCCTTGTATATACATCGGGCAAACTACCAGATTATTGACAAAAAATTGCTGTAGAAAAAATTTAAATTGAACGCTAAGTAATTCAATCAATGTTTTTGACATGAAGGCAGAAAAAAGTTATTATTTGATAAATACAAACAATTAGCACGCAAAAATAAATCCGGAAACAATAAATGGATGTACTGGTTGGTAACAATAAGATAACATAAAAACATACGAAAGTAGTATGTTTTTATGTTATCTATATCTATACGACAAACGCGGAGTTTTTCCAAAGCGGGTGGAGGGAAGAGATTCCCGAGGAATCAAACCTCTTTCCGGAACCCGCGGTAGATTGTAAATCTATTGGAAAAACTCTGTTTGTCGTAAGCGTAGCGGTAGATGTTAAGGTCTCGCGTAAGCGAGTCGCGATTTACAAATTTTTCGTTATCTAAAGCTGTCATAAGCATCTAAGGCAAGGTTGCGCATGGAAACCAGCAAACTGTACTCCTGTGAACCAGAAGCCTGTCGAGTCTTCAGGAACTCAATACGACAGTCCAGCAGCTCAACATATTTATCAAGCTGTTTCTTAGTCATCAATACGCAAGTCACCATCAATTACCTCCTGACAAAAGCATTCAAAAACTTCTGGGCTTCTACAGCATCCTCCTGATCGTAAAAGCAGAAGTTAAAGCTATCAACTATATCATCTGATTCGATAACCTGAATATAGTCAGCAGATGACGCCAGAGCAAACCGAAAAAGAAAATTATAGTCATTAGTAACAACAGGTACTTTAAATAATTGTTCACTCATCCGAATCCTCCAGAAAATCAGCAAACCAAATATAAGGACGTCTATTCTCATCAAAAGAAATCACTGTAATATATTGCTTGCCTAATTCAAAAAAGTTATGGCAGTTAATAACCACGTTATCAGATTTAAAGATATAGCTCAGTCCCAAATTCACAGTAACAAATTCATCAGCTAAAAGATTATAATCTAAAATCTCATGCAAAGTATAAATAATTCTGTCCAGAGTAACCGAAGGACAAGACATACTAAAAATTGACAATTTCTTCTATCTCCTTTCTCGTAAAAGTAGTTCCACGAGGGGAAATGATACAGTTAATACCCCACCAGTCAGCGGAAGAAATAAAGACAGATGCTTTTTCTTCCAGACGCATAAATATACTTAAATCTTTAAAACTTCCAAAATTTCCAAACTCTGTTACGATAGTCATACCATTCACCCTCATGAAATCAAATTGATAGTATAAAGGCTGCATCTTTAAAGCATAGGGAAGATACAGCCATGATCTGACACGAGGGTTACCAGTGCACCCACAACAACCGCTTGGACACTAGCACACTTTGGGGAAGTATGCTATAATTATATTGATGTATTCGGTGATATTAAAGTGCTATCACCTTGCTGGCAATTAGAGTATAGCACTGTGATAGCACCTTTGTCAATAACCAAAAAGGAGGAACTATATGCCAAGCAAAAAGCCTCAGTTCGTAATTCGAGCAGATAAAGAGATATTTGACAAAATTGCATATATCGCAAAAGAAAACGAAAGAAGTGCTACACAAGAAATCGTATATATGCTAAAACAAAAAATATCAGCCTACGAAGCAATACATGGAGAAATAAAAATAGAGGAGCAGTAAGCCCCTCTATTTTTTATTCTTTTTTATTTATCACATTTCATTTCCTTCTTTCTTTTCATTTTTCAAACATCCCTCTGCCCATTCCAGCCATTCAGCCAAACTCTCAAAACGTCTTGGACAGATTTCTGATTTATACCGACAGTCGGGACCCCAATCAGGACGATAACAACAGTTATCACATGGATTTTCTTTCAACATGATCATCAACCTCCACCTTATTCTCATAATAACGTACAGAGTGCGGCACATAACCAATATCATAAAAAGCATTCTTGTAATATACACAGTCCTGAGTTAATTCATTGTGAAGCCCCTGCATCTCTTCCAGATCAACGAAGAAAGTAGCTTCCTCCGGGAGCAGAAGATTTCTGGATACCCAGTACTTCTTTTTCCCTTTTATATGTTCCATCAGGTCTTTTGTGGTGTATTTAGTTATGTATTTAGTGACCGCCTCGTTATTATTTACTTTTGTGGCAGTAGTGAAACCCATTTTATACTTGCCAATATTATAGATTTCCTGATGGTCTTTGGTGAAATGACCGGAGAACTCAATCCCCAGAGAGTCACAGTTAGCAAACAAGCCATGGAAGTGATAAGCCCCGTCTTTATGTCGTTCCGGGACAACGATATACTTAAAATCATCAGATGCACCTTTACGCATCCGATTTAACCATTGAGATAACTTAGTAGTACAAGCTGAATAATCATATCTGTCAACTTTCTCCGGTGCAAATGTCAGGGTGACAAACCAGTCCCATTCGTTGGCACGAGAGTAATCATATATCTTCCCCTTAGCACGTCTCAGACTGACCTGCAAAGAACGTTCCTGCTCCTCGTCCAATTGATCAAAATCATGATATTCCTTACACTTCCCACCATCAAACGGATTAAATTCTATGTCTTGTTGTTCTGGTTTCTCTTTATCACCCTCATAAACTGTATGGGAGTAAATCCTTGTCTGAACTTGTCCGTTCCCGTAATTCTTTACTTTCACATTATACATACTTTTTCCCCTTTTTCGTGTCCGCGTCCTGCGGAATTTACCCCTTTCCGGAGATTGGATCCAGACCGGTTTGTCCGTTCAGGACGGAAAAAACTGTTAAGTGTTGCTATAGTCAAGTATAGGGGTCAAAGACCCCTGCGCAACACCGCCCGCCGTCCCATCCTGCCGCCGCTAGCCGGGGTTCCCTGCCCCGGACTCCGCGACAGCAGGAGAGAACGGCTAGAGCTGTCTGAGCGTTTTCGTGTCAAATATTTTATAGCTGTCGTAAAGTTTATAATACTTTTTACTTGCCAGCATGACCTCTGTGTGATCTTTCTTCCCGGTATCCATAGACTTAACCGGGATAAAAAATAAATTTCCGCCGCAGAGGGTAGCAAGCAGCCACCCAAACACTTTGAAATTTTTCACGTTCCTATGCTCATAATCATGCTGGAAGATATGCCTGATCTGTTTATCGATCAGGTCCTTATGCTGAGAAACCAGGATAACCGTATAACCAAATTTCCTGTGCTGGGTAAAGAAGATCACCCAGGCAGACCGCCCTTTCTGGTTCCAGGAACGGGAGTTAAACATAGTTTGACACTCATCAATTATCAAAAGAGTCTGTTTTTCTATGATCTGCCCCCGGCTGTTACGCTTGTGGTACTTATCAGCGAAGTCCATGAGAAAGTCAACGGTAAGCTCTGCATTGGAAACCTCTTTCACAAGCGCGTAATCATTCAGCATATCATTCTTTTTACATTTCTTTTTCTTCCAAAAGTCCTGGTTAACCTCAAAGTTGCAGATAACATTGCGTCCCCTGCGGTGGTATTGGTCAATCATTTTCGCACAGTGCAGGCTCTTTCCTGAGCCGGGACGACCGGAATAAAAATAAATCATAATAGTTTCCCCTCTCTGGTATCAAAGAATAATTTTGATACTCAAAATTAAAACCTGTGAATCCCCCTGTAATCCTGGATAGCTTGCTTCAGATACTTGTAAACATAATAAGCAAGTATGCAGTCAAGCCACAGGTCGAAGCAGACCGCACAGAAATGAAACGGGATAAAATAATTGACATACCCTAACAAATCCATGCCGGAGGAATCGGAAAGCTTTGAAAGCATCACCCGGAACGGAGCAGAGGGCAGGAGAGAGATCAGCACGTCCAGAATATCAAAAAACAATCCAATAGCGTTTACAGCAAGTTCACTAACAGCAGCCGACATTTAATCATCCCCCTTCGAGAAAAACAGTTTTCTAGTTAAATTCACCATAAATAAAACAAAGAGCAGTGAGAGCATATACTTGCAGGCCTTCGCCAGCTTCTCCCATTCACCGGAAGAAATATCCACAGTGATCTTTTCGTCAATGTTCAGCCGTTCAATCTTGATCGGAAGTTCAAAGACAGGGGCTTTAGGTTCTGCATCCATGGCATTTACAATAAAAGCTATATCCCATGGTACAGAAGTTGGAAATTTCTCTTTTGCTTTATTTGCCGTCTCAGAAGAACGATTTTTAAACGCATCCATAACTGTCTGAGCCAGAAGGATATTCTTGATAGAATTAAGTGTACTGAGCATTTTCTCCTGATACTCATTGTTTTCTTTCAGCAGCTCAACCATCTGGTCAAATTTCTGATCAGAATCATTCCAGAGCTTTGTCAAAAAGTCAGAGAGTTCTGTATAGTCATACTTACAGCCTTTTTCTTCTCCTTCTTCCTTGCCCTGGCTTAATTTGTCTATGGCATCAACAATCCCATCAAGTTTCTTATCATGAGATTCCAGATATTTAGATAATTTATCCTCAAAGGTTTCCTCTTTCTCAAAATGCTGGGAGACAGAATCAGAGAGCTTTACAAGCTGATCGTAAATCTTTTTCAGCCAGCTATCAGCCCCGTCCCCGTCCTGATCGGAACCGCCATCACCCAGAGGAGGGGTAGGAGTAGGAGTTGAGCCATCCCCAAAGTCACCAGAACCACCACCGGAAGGAGTAGGAGTAGGTGCATTCCCACTGCCGCCGTCAGAGAATTTATTGAGGTCGTTCAGATAATTGTTAAGCGTAGTATTGTATTCGTTCTGTATATCCACCTCTGTTTTATTTGTTGTATTGATGTTATAGGTTATGTCTGGGAGAGAGACAGAGTTATTTATATATTTAATCGGAATGGAAATAGTTGTACTGGGAAGCTGAGGAGCGTAGGTTCTGCCTTTATTCCAAAAATTTAGTAAATCTTCTTTTGAATAAAAAACACGGAAAGGGGAGCCGTAGCAATATGCCATTGAACCCTTAAAATACCCGAGAGAGCCTCGAATATTACTATTAAAAACGTCTAATTGATTATTGGAATCGCTAGGAAAATCAATTTGCCAAATATAAAAATCAGATGACTTATTAATACCATTCTCCTTATTATAGATAGAAATATTACTGGATGATGGATCAATCACCATATAATTAGCAGAATCAAAACCGCTACAACTTTTTCGAATATAATAAACATCAGAGGAAGAATAAACACCAACAGGACCATCATTGCCCGTCTGATAATAAAGACCTTGAAAAACTGCACACGCATTATTATCAACAAGAGTAGCCATACTGGTTTCAAAAGCAGTCGACTTAATAAAAGCACGCTTTTCTTTATCACCATTAGTATCGTGCCAATAACGGTCAAAATATTTTTGTCGCGCATCAGGAATAACATCCCTTTTATTTAAGTTAGGTGGCTCGAAAAGATAGTAGCCATCTAAGGCGTGAATTTTATCCTGCACCGCCTGATTCAGGTCATCAACAAATTGTTTATGCAGGTGTACCGTAGAACCATCATCAGACACAGAATAATCTTTTTGCCTATCGTCATCAGTCTTCCAACGTTTTTCAAGCCAATCACTAACATAATCTATAGCTTCACCGCCATCCGGCAAAATCATTCTAATAAGAAATTCCGCAGGATCCGGAGGAGAAGGTGGGATAGTAATAGAAGGAGTAACGTCCAGATCACCACTAGATCCACCATGTTCGTCCGCATAAACTACACAAGAAAATAAGGCATTAAACAACAGTAGCATAATAAGAAAACAAGAAAGAATTTTCTTTAATTTCAATTTCACATTCAAATCAAAACCACCTCCAATAAAAAAAGAGACTGCAAAACGGCAATCTCTTAAAAATCATTTTCTGTTAAATCTATCTTTAATCTTCTGAACCTTATCACACCAATAATAATAAAAAGTCTCAGGAAAAAACTCCTGATCTAGTCCCAGTTCCTCATCTGTTTTCCCACCATTAAGAGCACGCCAGTTTTGACGCGCAATATCACAAATCAGATGGACAGCACGCTCAGGAATCGTCTGTTCACTTTCAGGCTTCCGGTTATCTGTCATATTATACCCCTCTTTTCTGTTTTCTTCTATCATATCATACTACAAGAGACAGCACCACTCTTTATTTTATTTTCAAAGTACAGACGGACAGACAAAAAGGCCTGACAGGTAAACCTGCAAGCCCCTTTTGTGCCGCCGTCCTGTGCCATTACCAAAGGCAAGGCAGTAAAGGAACAGGACGGGAGGGGAGCAGTCCCAGATTTGAGAAGCACGGACAGCAACCCCGTTGTTAAGTTGTCTGATTGCAGATCAGGCGATCAGTTGGCAAGACTGCGGAAGAAACGCATTCCAAGACGGACAGCAATACCAATACCGGCGATACCAAGACCAACCGGAAGGGCTGTGGACATCATGGAGACCGCATCAGTCTGAACAACCTTTAAAGCAGTATCAAAAGCAGTTACTAAACCTTCCATAACCTTTTACCTCCTGTAAATTTAATCTATGCGAATAAGGCTGAGAGCCTTAGACACAGCGTAAGTAATCAAAACAGCAAGCGTGGTAGCTGCGAAACCTGCAAGGAACATCCTTGCGTAACTATCACACAGGCTTGCAAAGAAATCCATGTTGACGTAGTCCAGGACGTCTTTGATCTCATCTATGACTGCCGGAGTTTCTCCCAGTCCATCGCTGAAAGCCGCCGCCAGCACGTTCCACGTTATCCCTGTCATTTTCCACATCCTCCCTTGTTCTGCGTTGTTCCGGTTGTAATCCCTGACCTGGAATCATCACTGACTGTTAAAGGCTCTGCCGCCGTTGGCGGTTGCGATCTGCGAGCCGTAAAACAAAACCGGTTTTACGACTCCCAGACCGCGGGAACTCTTTCCCTTTTTCCTGTCTTTCTAACCCCGCCTGCAGTTTTTTTTTCCCTGGACTGGTAGCCAAGGAAAGCAAACGGCAGTTGGTGGGAGACGTGCACGACTGGAATCCGGGCAAGCGCGGGACTAAGTGACAGCCTGACTCACAGGCTAGGGGGAGAAAAGGACACGTCCCGGACTACCTGAACCCGCATTTATTTAAAGCTGTGGCAGTAACTGACAGGAGCCAAGTTCCACCAGAACGGCATACTCCCAACAGTGTGGTGCTTTTAACAAGTTAAAATCACCGCCCTGAAGGTCATAAGCCTGACTTTCCCACAGACTAGATCTTTCTCCAGACGACCCGGGCAAACAAGATCCCGGAGAGGACACCCAGAAGGAACAGAAGCAGGATAGTAGCAGAAAGCAGATTTTTACTCTGTTCTGCAAGATAAACCTGATTTTCCAGAGATGCAGCGTGAAATTCTTCCTCTGATTCCTTCAGGGACAGAACCAGATCATAGAGATCATTCACATCATGTTCAGAGTTTTCAGGGTTATTTTCCACAGGTGGCTGCTCTGTAGGGCTGTCCGCTTTATCCACATTGTCTGGCTCAGGCTCAGGAGTGGGAGAGACGGACGGCGGAGCTTCGGGAGTCTGGGGGGAGTTCTGAACAGTATCAGTAAAATCCGTTCCGGAGTCAAACCCCGGCTGATCTGAAAATTCACTCATTATCGTCTTTCTCCGAAGTTTCTTCCTTCTGATCTGGCTGATCTGCAGCTTGTTTCTTTCTGACAATGGTTATCTTAGTAGGCGAATGCCGCCGGATAAAGGATAAGATCGTAAGCATATAGCAGATACAGCCCAGGAACAGGAATATTTTTAATTCAGTCAATAAGTCCATAGTTATTTAACCGGAGCAATGCCGGTCAGAGTCAGAGTGTTATAACGAACATTTAACTCAAACTGACATTTGCAGATAGAAAACTGAGTGAGACCAGGCAGAACCTTGTCGATCAGATCAGCATTGACCAGACAACGAATCTGGTCCATACCTTCGAGTAAAGCAACTTCGGTATAAATCTTTGACGGGTCTTTTTTGCCGGGACGGGATTCATAACCCTGAAAAACACAAGTACTAGATAATTTCATAAAACAAACCTCCAAAATTAATTTTGATTTTTAAAGTTACATAGTTTATAATTAAATGGTTAATATTTTGGACAAACACAAAGTTAAATTGAACGAAAAAACACGAAAGTAGCGTTTTTCACGTTAATTACATCTATACGACAAACGCGAGTTTTTCATATAGATGTAGGCTGCAGCTGTCTTTGCGCTGTAATCGTTTATTGACAAAGGCATTTTCTCTGCAATTATTAATCATTATCAACTTTGATGATTTATATGTCTTAAATATTCTCAACAATATTCTTAACATTAAGAAGTTATAAAATAATTTTTTTAAGGAGATTTTTTATGGATAAATATATTGATTATTATAATGATAGCAAGAAAGTCACTTACCACGAACAGACCGATATTTCAAATATTTTGAAGCTTCGAGCTGTTTTGAAAACACTGCCTGATTTCTGCAAGGATTATTTTCGTGCTATGGATCCGCTTACTACTACCAAAACACGAATTTCCTATGCGTATGATATCCGAATCTTTTTTCAGTTTCTCCTGGATGAAAATCCTGCCTTTAAGGACTATTCCATGAAAGACTTTACCGTTGATGTTCTGGATCAGCTTAAAGCTATAGATATCGAGGAATATCAGGAATACCTTAAAGTATATAAAAATGGTGATAAAACAGAAACCAATGGTGAACGTGGCCTGAAAAGAAAAATTTCTGCATTGAGAAGTTTTTATGCATATTATTATAAACATGAATTTATCCAGACGAACCCAACTGTTCTTGTAGATGTTCCGAAAACTCATGAAAAAAATATTATACGTCTTGATGCTGATGAAGTTGCCATGTTATTGGATCATATAGAGCACTGCGGTGATGAGCTTACCGGACAGAAACGTGTTTATTATGAAAAAACCAAGGAGCGTGATCTTGCCATCGTTACTCTCCTGCTTGGTACCGGGATTCGTGTATCTGAATGTGTAGGACTTGATGTTGAAGATGTTGATTTTAAAAATAATGGGATTAAAGTCACCCGAAAAGGTGGAAATGAAATGGTTGTATATTTTGGACATGAGGTAGAAAAAGCTTTGAAAAAGTACTTGGAAGTTCGTAAGAATATCGTTCCTGTAGCAGGGCATGAACACGCTCTCTTCTACTCTACCCAGCGAAAAAGGATTGGCATCCAGGCTGTTGAAAATCTGGTAAAAAAATACGCAGGTGCCATTACGACCACAAAAAAAATCACACCACACAAGCTTCGCAGTACTTACGGTACTACTTTGTATCAGGAAACAGGCGATATTTACCTTGTAGCTGATGTATTAGGTCACAGAGATGTAAACACCACAAAGAAACATTATGCAGCTATGGATGATGCAAGACGTCGTAAGGCGGCTACAGCGGTGCATTTACGCGAAGATTAAAAGCATAAAAAGATAAAGTATGAAAAATGACAGATATGTCTTATGTCTGGAGTTTGGTATGGATTTTAAATAACATAAGACATATCTGTCACATATTTGATTCTGTTTAGGTTATTATATGTTTTTCAGAAGTTGCATTCAGAATTCTATTTACTAACTTGTTAAAGCCATTTTTATTTATCAAAATCAGTTTCAAATATGCCTTCCGGAGTACGCATTGTCAGTAACCCAAGATTGAATTCATCGTCCATAACAGTAATATGGTATTCAAAAATAACATCATCTTCAAACTTGGAAAGTAAAACGTAAGAGCCATTCTCTTTTCCTTCAATTTGATCGCAGATATCTCCGTAAACCATCTCTCCGGAGATTGCTCTTGGATATCCTGCATCTTTAATTTTTTGTTCAATTATTCTGTATAATTCTTCCATATATATCTCATCTCCTAATATTTATTGCTTTTCCATGATAACAGGTATGCTTACAAAATGCAATAAAAAGGATATCTGCTGAAAATATCTTAACAGGTATCCTTTTTATTTATGTTATGTAGTTTTTAGTATTAATAATAAAAGATGGTTATAAAGCTACACTGATCTTACCATGGAGCGCTTCAGGAATCTCTTCTTTGTCTAAAGATACGCTAATTACAAAAGTAACATTAAATTGTTTACCAATCTCATCTAACTGTCCCAGAGTACCTGTAATGTCTTTATCTTCCAATTTTGCTACCTTAAGGAAACTGTCAAGATAAATCTGCTCAAGATCGTGATCCTGAGAAAGGATACCACAGATAAATCCTACAAATTCATCTGCATTCTTAATAGGGAATCCGGATACATCAATAAGACGTACTTTATTGTTGAGTTCATACATATGTTTTGTGCTCTTGTCTAAGTAGACAATACTTCCATTTGCCTCTTTTACCGCACCATTTACCTTATCTAACAGTACTTTTGTTTTGCCCTTGCCTTTCTTTCCTACAATCAGTTCAACCATGCTGTTTTCCTCCTTAGACACATATAATATTAATTTAGACTAAAAACTTTAATTAATATGTTTTATATTATAGTGCATATTATTCAAAAACACAAGTGGTATTTATATTTTTTTGTGAAATTTTGTTGAAAATATAAAAATTATATGTTTTTACTGGATTTTTGGAGATA
>ERZ894223.711-NODE-711-length-29405-cov-94.130733_pt1 | contig 29405 bp, 26 predicted proteins | sample MGYA00380293_ERZ894223 | MGnify/ENA primary metagenome ERZ894223 (study PRJEB32331, sample SAMN06328445) | human gut metagenome | biome: human gut microbiome; feature: stool | host: Homo sapiens | collected 2014-11-05 ...
AGCTGCTATTGTTTCGTCATAATATGAGTACGGCATACCTACCTGAGTAGTTACCTAAAACACCGAAAAACGATTACTAAAAAATCTCAGTCTGAGATATTAAAAGAGTGTTACAGAACAAAATAAATTAAGCCTTTGCATATTGTTTCGACAAAAATCCTTAACTTTGCACACGCTTTTAAAAATCATATTAATATATGGACGACTATCACGCGGAAAATAAGAATTTGTAATGTAGGCGGCTGTTCGGCAAAGAAACAGTCTCCCACATTGTTAAACCCATTGGAGACTATTCTTTATGAGAACATTCTGGAACACCAACTCTACTCTTAAGCCAATCGACGAATGGCAGCCCAACTGCTGGATACAGGTAACCTGTCCGACAGATGAAGACCAGCAATTGCTGGAAGACAAATTCAACATACCCGACTATTTCCTCTCCGACATCAGCGACGCGGACGAACGTGCGCGTTACGAGTATGATGACGGATGGATGCTCATCATCCTTCGTATACCCTACGTCAAGGAAATACGCTCTCGCACACCATACACCACCGTTCCGCTCGGCATCATCCACAAGCGAGACGTCACCATCACCGTATGCTATTACGAAACCAACATGATGATTGACTTCGTGAGCTACCACCAGAAGCGTGGCGAGGGATTCACCGACTACGTGGACATGATTTTCCGCCTCTTCCTCTCTTCAGCCGTATGGTATCTGAAACGACTGAAGCAGATAAACACCCTCATCGAGAAAGCCAAGCACAACCTCGACCATAACGTCAACAACGAATCGCTCATCGCGCTCTCACGTCTGCAGGACTCGCTCACTTACTTCGTGACATCCATCCGCGGCAACGAGACGCTGCTTGCCAAGCTGAAGTTCAAGCTGCAGGTGGACGAACTGGACGCCGATCTCATCGAGGACGTAAACATCGAGATGTCGCAGGCACGTGAGACCACGAATATCTATTCGGACATCCTCGAGTCGACGATGGACACCTACTCGTCCATCATCAACAACAACATGAACACCGTGATGCGTACGCTCACATCCGTGTCGATCATCATGATGCTCCCGACGCTGATATCATCGTTCTTCGGAATGAACCTCATAAACGGCATGGAAGACTCGCGGTGGGGATTCCTCATAGCCATCTTCATATCAGTAATAATATCAACGGTTTCGTGGCTTATTCTGCGCCACAAGCGACTGTTATAGAGCATATAAAGACATAAAAAAAGAATGAATACGAAAAAAAATAATTATTTTCGCTCGTATTCATTTTTTTTTATTAAGTTTGCAATCTATTAAATTAAAAACGTGATATGGCACAAGCCGTCAGCGCTTTCAGAACTATATGAAACGTAAAGGCGAGACGGACAAGTGTCGTGAATTTGAATTACCCGAATCATAAACTTAAAACAGTTAAATGATGGACTCTCAAGAAAACGCCCTGTTGCAAGGTGCACAAGTAGAGAAGGAAGTGGAGCAGACCACAGCACAGAACGCTGAGGCAGCTGCCGACGACCAGAAAGTAGAGAATGCTAAGGTGTATAAGACAAAGAAAGAGGTGGTGGAACGCCTGAAGGAAATCGCCGCAAGCGACGAAAATCCTGACAAGGACGAGATAGACCTCCTCAAAACCGTCTTCTACAAGCTCCACATCACAGAGCGCGAGGCACGTATGAAGGAATACATCGACGGCGGAGGCGATCCCGAGGCATACCAGATTATGCCCGATGAGGACGAGGAAACCTTCAAGCAGCAGATGGCAATAGTACGTGAGAAGCGTGCCCGCATTTTCCAGCAGCAGGAGGCAGAGAAGCAGGCTAACCTCGAAAAGAAGCTCGAAATCATAGAGAAGATAAAGGCGATGGCAACATCTCCTGACGAGGCCAACAAGTCGTACAACGAGTTTAAGGAGCTGCAGCAGCAGTGGAAGGACATCAAGAACGTCCCCGCTGACCGCGCAAGCGAGCTTTGGCGCAACTATCAGTTGTACGTGGAGCAATTCTATGACCTGCTCAAACTTAACTCAGAGGCACGCGAGTACGACTTCAAGAAGAATCTTGAGACCAAGACTAAGCTCTGCGAGGCTGCGGAGAAACTCGCAGACGAGGAGGATGTCATCAGCGCATTCCATCAGTTGCAGGAGCTTCATCAGCAATACCGCGAGACTGGTCCCGTGGCTAAGGAGCTGCGCGAGCAGATATGGACTCGCTTCAAGGCCGCTTCCACAGTAATCAACAAGCGCCATCAGCAGCACTTCGAGGACCTTCGCTCTAAGGAAGAGGAGAACCTCACGCTCAAGACAGCCCTCTGCGAGAAGGTGGAGGAGATAAGCAAGCTGGAGAACAAGACAGCAAGCGACTGGGAGAAACGCTCTAAGGAGATTATCGACATACAGAACCAGTGGAAGACCATCGGTTTCGCACCGCAGAAGATGAACGTCAAGATATTCGAGCGCTTCCGTGCAGCTTGTGACGACTTCTTCGGACGCAAGTCAGAATTCTTCAAGGAAATGAAGCAGGCTTATGCCGCCAACATCGAAAAGAAGAAGGCTCTTGTGGAGAAGGCTCAGGCTTTGGCTGACAGCACAGACTGGAAGGTGACAAGCGACAAGCTCATCAACCTGCAGAAGGAATGGAAGACCATCGGCGTGGTGCCTAAGAAAATCGGCGACCAGCTCTGGCATGACTTCCTCAACGCCTGCAACAAGTTCTTCGAAGCTCGTAACGCCGCCAATGCTGGTGCACGTAACGAGGAGCGCGAGAACCTGGAGAAGAAGCGCAACATCATCGAGCAGATAAAGGCCCTCGTGGCTGACGCCGCCAACGCCACACGCGAGAAGGTACAGGCTCTGACTGACGAGTACAACAAGGTGGGACACGTTCCCTACAAGGAGAAGGACGCTCTCTACGCAGCTTACCACGAGGCACTCGACGCCATCTACAAGGAGCTGAACATCAGCAACAAGCGTCGTCGCCTGGACGACTTCAAGTCGAACATCCGCAACATGGCTAAGCGTGGCGAGGACGCCATCGACAATGAGCGCGGACGTCTGACACGCCGCTTCGAGCAGCTCAAGCAGGAAATCCAGACTTACGAGAACAACCTCGGATTCCTCAACGCAAGCTCAAAGAAGGGCAACAGCCTCATCGACGAGATGAACCGTAAGGTGCAGAAGCTCCGCGACGACCTCGAACTGGTTCGCCAGAAGATCAAGGCCATTGACACAGAGAACAAGTAATCGTCATTATTATAATCACAAAGCCCAGACAGCAATGCCGTATGACAGCATTATTGTCTGGGCTTTTTCGTATGCTTCATGCAAAACGAAGGCTAAAGTCATGCAAAACAAAAGCTAAGGAGTAGCGTAAGACGCAAAAGTAAAAGGGGCTCGTACTTCGTCCACTGACGAATACGGCCCCCCTAACGTATGAAAGAAGTCTAAATTAAATATATAGTATTTCCTTGTTAATGTTGCTGCTGCACATCATCATCAATTCTCACCGGCTCATAGTCGACGCTGCGGCGTTGCGGCAGAATGTCGCGCTTTGTAAGCACGCCGTCAGCATATTCCTTCGGCGATACTCCACGGTTGTTCTTGAAACAACGGTTAAAGTAAGGCACATCGTTGAAGCCCACCATATAGCAGACCTCAGTCAGCGTGAACTTGCCCTGACGAAGCAGATAGCAAGCGCGGTCAACGCGAAGCTTGTTAAGATACGTAATGTAAGTCTGTCCCGTAGCCTTCTTGAAGAATGTGCAGAACGACGAACGGTTCATGCCCACATGCTCAGCAATCATATCGATGGTTATCTGACGGGCATAATTGTTAGACGTGAACAGTTTCACCTTATTAATACGCTCTGTCATGCGGTCGTTGTCCGAATTGCGTCCCACCACCTTGGCATCCTTCTCTCTCTTTGAGATAATGAGCAGCATGCGCAGCACACAAGGCAGAAGCTCCGATGTCTGCTCGTCCTTCATCTTCATCATCATATCCACAAGGAGAGTGGTGGTGGCTTCGTCAAACGAAATGGCAGAAGAGACAGCCTTCACACGCTCCATGCGCTCCGTTATTTCAGGAAAAGCACTCGTGCAGCGGTCGATGAAGTCCGTCTTGAACGTCAATGTTAGAGATGTAACACAACCCTCATCATCTACATTATTAGGACTGAAGTCCCAACAATGAGGGATATGAGGCGGGATTAGGGCGAGATTGCCTTCACCGAAAGTTGTTTGCGAATCGCCTATAACACGTCTTCCGCTGCCCTTGATGATCAGCGTCAACTCCCATGTATCCTGTTTGTGCAAAGGATATTGATCGGAGGGTTTAATATGCGAATAATTCAGGTTGTACAGATCCATTTATATATTAGTTTCTCTTTTTCAATTTAAGCATGTATTTAAATTATCCAACAAGATTCTTGCATGTTCCAAGAATCCTGTTATCCAATTCTGTTAACTTGACTTATCAGTCAGTTAATATAGTTGTATTATTTTTTGCAAATATACTACTAATAATTCAAACGAGCACATTTTTTACCTTTTAAAAATGTTAAGATTGTTTGCAAGAATGCTATCTGTGCATAAAATCCTGCATTTTATACACCAAAAACATCACAATGTGCCATTTCAAACCTATTACAGACCATAAAATGCGCAAAAAACGCGTTATACAAATGTAACAAACAAATTTGGGATTTTCTGCCGTGTGCGCACCTTTTGTGCCTATACACAGCCCTACGACACTGTTAATGTGGCGAAAGACACAGTCGCTGTCTGATAAATAATGCTAAAGAGTAATGCTTTATACGATTCTTTTTTGTAATTTTGCCTATAGTAATACTAACAAGTAAAGGATTAGTGGAATTAAGAAAGACAATAAACAACACCCTGAAGATATGCCTGTCGCTGATGCTCGGCGGTATGATACTCTACTGGATGTACCGCGGGTTCGACTTTCAGCAGGTCAAACAGGTGCTCCTGCACGACATGAACTGGACATGGATGCTCCTCTCCTTCCCCTTCGGAATACTCGCACAGATGTTCCGCGGATGGAGATGGCGACTCACTCTCGACCCGTTAGGCGAAAAACCGCGTACGTCTACGTGCGTCAACTCCATATTCCTCTCCTACGCAGTCAGCCTCATCGTGCCGCGCGTGGGCGAGTTTGCACGCTGCGGAGTGCTGCGACGCTATGACGGAGTGTCGTTTCCGAAGGCTCTCGGCACCGTTGTGACGGAGCGAGCCATCGACTCGGCGCTCATAATGCTTATCACGCTGCTCACGATAGTGTTCCAGTTCCACGTCTTCACGACGTTCTTCGACCGCACCGGCACCAACATCGACACCATCCTCTCCGGCTTCTCCGCCACGGGATACGCCGTTACAGCTGTCTGCGGCATCGCCGTCTGCATCCTCGCGTGGTACATAATGCGACGCTTTGCAGTATATAATAAGGTGAGAACCACCGTGCGAGGCATCTGGCAGGGCATCATGTCCGTCAGGAACGTCAAGAACGCTCCGCTCTTCGTGCTGTTCACGCTGGGCATCTGGGCAAGCTATTTCCTGCATTATTACCTCACGTTCTTCTGCTTCACATGGACGTCAGGGCTTGGCATGGCTTGCGCTCTTGTGACGTTCATCGTGGGAAGCATAGCCGTGATAGTGCCTACGCCGAACGGTGCAGGACCCTGGCATTTCGCCGTCAAGACGATGCTCATACTCTACGGTGTGGCAGACACGGACGCCCTCAACTTCGTGCTTATCGTACACAGCGTGCAGACGCTGCTGGTGGTGGCACTCGGAGTGTACGCATGGGCAGCCCTGTCAATGACCAAAAAGAAAGAAAACTTCAATCAATAAATTATTTATACTACTATGAGTGAAATCAGAAACCTAAACCCCGAATGTATCTGGCGCAACTTTGACGCACTTACACAAGTGCCGCGCCCAAGTGGACACTTAGAGAAAGTACAGCAGTTCCTCCTCGACTTCGCAGCCAAGGCTGGCGTTGAGGCATTCAAGGACGCTGGCGGCAACATCGTTATGCGCAAGCAGGCTACTCCTGGAATGGAGAACCGCAAAGGCATCATATTGCAGGCACACATGGACATGGTGCCGCAGAAGGGAAAGGCAAGCAACCATAACTTCGAGACTGACCCCATCGAGACCTACATCGACGGCGACTGGGTTCGCGCCAAGGACACTACGCTCGGCGCTGACAACGGACTCGGCGTGGCTGCCATCATGGCTGTCATGGAGGACAAGGAGCTGAAGCACGGCATGATTGAGGGTCTCATCACACGCGACGAGGAAACCGGAATGTTCGGTGCCAACGAGCTGCCCGAGGGCGAGCTTTACGGCGACTATCTTCTCAACCTCGACTCTGAGACATGGGGCAAGTTCGTTATCGGTTCGGCTGGCGGCGTGGACGTTACAGCTACGCTCGACTATAAGGAAGTGGAGACTGACAAGGAGGACGCTGCCGTCAAGGTGACCATCAAGGGTCTGAAGGGCGGTCACTCTGGTCTGGAAATCAATGAGGGTCGCGGCAACGCCAACAAGCTGATGGCCCGCTTCGTGCATGAGGCCATCGCAGAGTACGGAGCGCGCCTCGCCACATGGCACGGTGGCAACATGCGCAACGCCATCCCGTTCGAGTGTGAGGTGGTTCTCACTCTTCCGAAGGAGAACGTAGCGGCTCTCAAGGAGGACATCGAGGAGTGGAAGACACTCTTCAATCATGAGTATCGCACCATCGAGGAGAACATCCAGTTCTTCGCAGAGGACGTAGAGACTCCGGCAATGCAGACTCCAGAGGAAATCCAGGACAACCTGCTGGACGCCATCTACGGCTGTCACAACGGCGTACTCCGCATGATTCCTGTATTCCCGTCAGTAGTGGAGACATCGTCTAACCTCGCCATCGTAAACATCGAAGGCGGTCACGCAGCCATCAAGATTCTCGCCCGTTCTGCCAACGAGAGCATGAAGCAGTACATCGCCACCACACTGGAGTCGACATTCTCTATGGCTGGTATGAAGGTGGAGTTCAGCGGCAGCTACGGCGGCTGGGATCCCAACACCGACAGCGAGCTCCTTCACATGCTGGAGAAGCACTATAAGGAACTGTTCGGCGAGGACGCCATCGAGCAGGTTGACCACGCAGGTCTGGAGTGCTCCGTAATCCTCGGCAAGTATCCTAACCTCGACGTCGTTTCGCTCGGTCCTACGCTCCGCTCACCGCACACCACAATAGAGCGCTGCCTCATCCCGACCGTAGCTCCCTTCTGGGAACTCTTGAAGAAGACAATGGCAGAAGTGCCGGAGAAATAACTTATCAGTTGAGAATTGATATTTAAAAGTTGAGAGTTATGATATGTTGATAACACAATAATATTCACGTGTTTATCGGCATATCATAACTCTCAACTTTTAAATATAAACTCTCAATTATTTTTTACTCGCAGTCTGGGAACACAGAAGTGAGATATGCTGCCACCTTTTCTGACATTACTGTGGCGAGGGCTACGTTGCCTTGCGGGTCGATGACGTAGACCGTTGGAATCCATGAGATGTGGTAAGCCTGTGCCACATCAGACTCGCGCATATTCTTCAGGTCGCTCACCTGCGTGTAAGGCAAGCCGAGCGCCTCCACTCCCTTCTTCCACGACTCCTGGTTTCTGTCGAACGAAACACCGAGAAACTCCACGCCTTTCTTGTGGAACTTCTCATAAAGGGCTACGATGTTGGGCGCATCCTTGCGGCAGTCGGGGCACCACGATGCCCAGAAGTCAACGACAACATACTTGCCTTTATAGTCAGCGAAAGTTACCGAACCGCCGTCAAGCGACGGAATGGCAAGGTCCGGTGCCGGCGATCCAACCTCCAGAAGATTGGTGGCGTACTTGGCGTCAAGATCAACATCTGCCTTCTGCTGGGCAGGTGTCGCAGCGTCAGTCTGCGCAGAAACGTTAAGTGAGGCAGAGGCAAACGCCAATGCCATAAGCGAGATATTAAGCATTTTGTTCATACGTAGTATCTTTTTTGGATTATACATTCATGAGCATTCTGGGATGCTATGCATGCAAAGATACAGCGTTTGCGGTAAAGCAAAGCATATTATACATTATTTAAGTTTTATGTCAAAAGAACCATGTCTTCTTTTCTAAAAGCGCCAACTCAAAATTGAACAATTCAAAACACAACCACATCAAAAAAAGAATAAAAAATTTTGCGGTTTACATAACTAAGTGTATATTTGCATAACATACTGAAAATTAGATAAACTATGGATACAAACTTTATTAAATACAATAGCAAGGAAGAGGCTATAGCTGCTTTCAGAAAGATGAAACAGCGCAAAAAAGAATGGCTGGAACAGACAGATCGGGAGTTAAAACTAATAAGAGATTCTGCAAACAGCAAATCATGAACGAACTGAATCTTGACCGTCTGAATCTTACCTCTCCATACACACTATGGCGTACAGAGAACAATTCATATGGCTTTAGAACAAATTATGGAGTAATTTATCGGGTTGGATTTTATAAAAACGAACTCATTTGGGCTGATAACTCTTATGAATTTGGAATAAACAACGAGAATCATAAAACTTCACCTAATGACAACAAAGTAAAGGGGACGAAACCAATATAACCAACTTTTTTTGTTTGTTTTTCCGATTATGAGCGCATGCCTAACGTACGAATTAGGAATTAGGATTTTTGAATTGACAGGACGTATTCAGCCAATTCAAATAAATCCTAACTTCTAATTTCTAACTCCTAATTCCTAATTCGAACGGCATTCGCCGTCCGCTTCGCTCTGCGTCTTCGGCCAATTGACGAGGAAGAGCTTTTCGGTGGCTCGGGTGAAAGCGGTGTAGAGCCAGTGGATGTAGTCGGGGGTTAGCATCTCGTCGGTCATATAGCCTTGGTCCACATAGACGTGCGCCCATTGGCCGCCCTGCGCCTTGTGGCACGTCACGGCATACGCATATTTTATCTGCAAGGCGTTATAGTATGGGTCGGCTTTCAGCTTCTTGAAGCGGTCGGGCTTTCTCGGGATGTCGGCATAGTCGAGCATCACCTGCTCGAAGGGAAGCCATAGAGGTCGCGGCGATTCAAGAAGGCTTAAGAAACAAAAAGCCCAGTACACTTCACAACGTACTGGGCAGGAAAGAGAGAGAAATTTATGCGTTAAGCTCGTTAATCTGACTTATCACTTCGTCGTTCGTGCGCTGCATCTTGAAGAAGATACGGAAGGCGAAGATCAAACCGCATACGCCACCGATGACACCGCCTACAATACCGCCGTATACAGTGCCTCGCATAATGTCGGGTGCGTCGGCTGGCATGTACATCCACGCCTCTATGCCGCTCCACAAGAGCCAGACAATCAATGCCGGCATCGAAATCATCATGCATATAGAGCGCTGGCGCTTCATGCGTGTGAGCTTGCTCATGGTGGTGAGAAGGTTGTCGCGACTGTAGTCGGCGTCGCTGATAGCCGAGACGTTGATGCGGTAGTCGGCTATGACGTCTACTATAACCATAGTCATGAGGAAGGCGTAGTTTGGCCACGAAAAGTGGGCGTACTCCTTGATAGCGAGCCACGACACGGCGATGAGCGGCACGAGGCAGCACTCGAAGTAGACATAGCGCTTTATCCATGACATGCTCTTCTTCATCGAGCCTATAATCATCTTCTCGTTCACTATCTTCTGCTTGTCGAGCTGCGCCTTGAAGTCTTCCATCTGCGAGCGCATAAGCTCGAGTTCGGTGTTTTGATTATTGTTTTCCATAATGGTTTTGTTTTTATTCGTTTGACATATTCTTCAGTTGCACTCTTATTCGCACCAGACGCACAGAGACGTTCTTTGCGCTCAGGCCCACGATGTCGCCTATCTCGTCGTAGCTGATTTGCTCGAGCCAGAGCAGAACGATGGCTCTGTCGAGCGGCTGCAGTCGGGCTATGCGCTCGTGCAGCATACGCACTTGGGCGGTTGACTTTTCCTCACTGTTGAAATAGTCTACATCCATTGACAGTAAGGCTTTCCGGCGGCTTCGTTTCTTGCGGTCTATGGTGATGCAGGTGTTGAGGGTGACACGGTATATCCATGTCTTGACGTCGCTCTTGCCGTGGAACGTCTCGTAGCCGTTCCACAACTTGACAAGCACCTCCTGAAAGAGGTCTGCCACCTCGTCGGCATCGTTGGAGAACATATAGCACACGGCGTATATCATGCTACGGTTGTCTCTCACTAACTGCGAGAATTGTTGCTCTGTTGTGTTCATATGCTTGTTGTATTATAACTCTTTCTGCTCTTTAGACGCAAAAAAGGTGGAGTTTGCTACAAAAAAAGTTATGTTTTTGGGAGATGTAAAGAAAAAACGGGTAGAGACGGGGAGTGTAAAGTATAGTTTTGACTTTACCCTCCTCCTATGTTAGACTTGTAACCTTGTGAATTGCAGTTTATCGGACGGCGGATGCCGTCCGAATTTGGAGTTTTGAATTTTGAATTAGGAATTATTCTCGGCTTCGCCTGCGATTTTGAATTATTCAGTTGTGAATTAGAGGATTTCGTCCTATTAATTCAAAACTGAACAATTCAGAATGCGCCTTGGCGCACAATTCAAAATTCCTAATTCAAAATTTCTAATTCTGACAGCGGAGCTGTCAGCTATCGCTCTGCGTCTTCGGCCAATTGACGAGGAAGAGCTTTTCGGTGGCTCGTGTGAAAGCGGTGTAGAGCCAGTGGATGTAGTCGGGGGTTAGCATTTCGTCGGTCATGTATCCCTGATCCACATAGACGTGCGCCCATTGACCACCCTGCGCCTTGTGGCACGTCACGGCATACGCATATTTTATCTGCAAGGCGTTATAGTATGGGTCGGCTTTCAGCTTCTTGAAGCGGTCGGGCTTTCTCGGGATGTCGGCATAGTCGAGCATCACCTGCTCGAAGAGATGCTGACTCTGCTCCTGCGTCAAGGCCGGTGCTTCGGTCTGGAGCGAATCGGTGAGCGCCGTCACCTGAATCTCGTAATTGTCGTAGTCGGGGAACTGAAGCCAAAGGTCGACGAAATGGAAGCCATAGAGGTCGCGGCGGTTTCTGACGCGCTGAATGACGGCACGGTCACCATTGGCGATGAAGCTCGGCGCATGGCTGTCCTTCTGGTCAACAGACGCCTTGTCCTGCTCCGTCCAGTAATAATTGTTGCGCACCACCATCAGCCAGTCGCCCGACGTCAGCTCCTCCTCACGCCACAGCACCTGATTGCGGATGCCCTGATTGTAGATGTTGGCACGCTTGTTTGACCGTGCCACCACCATCGTCTCGTCCATGCCCACCTCCGAATAGCTCGTGGCAAGCGTCTCTATCAGCTCGTCGCCAGGCACGCAGATGATGTCGGCGAACCCGCTGAAACGAATCTTCGGCAGCTGCGTCACCTCGTCATGCGTTATCATCTGGCGGATGACGGTGGCGTTATAGAGAATACCTGACTGCTCGCTCTGACGGAGCACCTCACGCAGGTCAGTCTCATAGACGGTCAGTCCGTAGCCAGCGATGAAGTCGGAGCACAGCGCCGGCGACTCCTCCTCCCCTACCGGAGGCAACTGTGCCTTGTCGCCGATGAGCATCAGACGACAGTTGCGGCCGGAATAGACAAACTGGATGAGGTCGTCAAGCAGCCTACCGGTTCCGAACACGCCGCCCGGCAGTCCTTCGTTGGCTATCATCGAAGCCTCATCCACCATGAAGAGCGTATCGCTGAGCATGTTGGGAGCAAGTGAGAAAGCGCCCTCCAATGCCTTCTGACGGTAAATGCGGCGATGGACGGTGGACGCCGGCGTGCCCGAATTGACGGCGAACACCTTGGCTGCACGTCCCGTCGGCGCAAGCAGAACCACACGCTGGCGCAGACGTAGCATGGTGCGCACGATGGCACCGGAGAGCGAGGTCTTGCCCGTACCTGCCGAACCGCGCATTATCATCACGGCACGGTCGTCGCGGTCGGTGAGGAATGAGGCGAACGTCTGGAGAGCCTTCTCCTGGTCGGCGGTGGGCTGGAAGCCGAAGCTCTGGCGTATCTGGAATACCAGTTCTTGCTGTATCATATTATGGGACGGATAAAAGGAGGGCGATGTATATGGGTGAAGGGTTAGGGTTGGCAGAGGAGCGTACAGACACGATCCTGGAAACGACGTGCGTTGGAGGCGTGCATTACGCCCTGATTGATGATGGAGAATGCTAAGCGGTGTCCGTTGGCTGCCGTGCAATATCCTGCAAGCGAAGAAACTCCCGTCACCGTTCCTGTCTTGGCGAAGACATTGCCCCTCGTGAACGTGCCCTTCATGCGTGAGCGCAATGTGCCGTCAACGCCGGCTTCGGGAAGCGCAGGATGGAGATGCAGGTAGATGTTGTTATTGCGGAAGGCATAGCGCAGCAACGCCACCTCCACTTCCGCAGACAGATAGTTGTAAAGCGAAAGTCCGCTACCGTCGGCAATGCGATAACGGCGCGGATTAAGCCCCACCTTTGTGATAAGACGTTCGATGACGGAAGCGGCGTGCGAAGCCTTCGCAGGACGGTTGCCCGTGGCGGCTGCAAGCTGATAGAACATCGACTCGGCGTAGAGATTGTCGCTCTCCTTGAGCATCTTCATCAACACCTGGTCGATGGTATGGAATCGGCTGACAATGCAGAAGGCGTCGTCGGGTCGCTGGCGCTCGGAGATATTGGCTTCCACCACGATGCCGGCTTCTGAAAGCTCGCGTATGAAGCGCTCCACGAACAGGTCTTTCCTGCCTACGAGCAGGGGCGAGAGCACAGGATTGTCGTCGTCCCAGCACCATCCCTCACCTGCCAAGTCGGAGTCTTTCATCGACTTGTCTGCATAGATATAGCCTCGGATGGTGTCCACTCCCATCTTGCGCACGCCCTCCACGAAGGCTCGCATGTCGTCGTTATTGAAGCGTGGATCGAAGCCTCCGACGCAATAGATGTTGCCATGGAGCGTACGGTCACTAACCTCGCCGGTATAGCAAAGCTCGGTCTTGAACTGATAGCTGCCGCCAAGCTTGTCGATGGCAGCAATGGCTGTCAGCACCTTCATGGTGGAGGCAGGACGGAGGAGCTGGCGTTCGCCGTGGGCATAGAGCACGGAGTCGGCATCGAGGTCGTAGACCATCATTCCCACTTGCGACGTGCTGAACATATCTGCCTGCAGCATGTGGTCGAGCTCTTCCTTCACGGCAAGATGCCACGGAAGGGTCTGCGAACGCACAGAAAGGGTGTCCATGGACATGGAATCCACGGAGAGCGAGTCGTCGTCTTCGAGATATACCTCCTGTGCACGGACGTAAGAGAATGTGGAAAGGAGCGCCATGACGAGCACGGCGCTTCTGAGCAGTTTAGTAATAAAAGTATCCTTATTTATAAATGTATGGTTATTGAAATACATATCCGTTCTTTATATATCTTCTTTTAAAGGCTGTTTTCGTCCTGACGGCGCTTCACCTCATCGATGAAGCCTTTCGGGTCAGAGGGTTGGGCGTAAGTGATGCGGCTGATGCCATACTCGATGACGAGATGGCTGGCTGTGAAAAGACTTGCCGGACGACGGGTTACCTTCACTATCTGCACCACGGGGATGACAAGTTTTCTGCCCAGACGACCGTGCGATATGGTGAGCATGCCGTCGGAAGTGAAGACATAGGTGGTATTCACCAACCGGTCGACGACAGCGGCGCCGAGCAGAAGGCTACAAAGACCGACGAGCGGCAACATGCCCTGTCGGGAAAGAAAACACCACAAAGCCAAAGCTGCGAGAAGGAGCAGCACGACAAGCCCGTGATAATTGAATTGCTGATGGAAAGTTCTGTTCATAACTAATATGCAAAGTTACGCATTTTCCACGGGTTATCGGGGAAGTGGCGTCATAATTAGGAATGTTTAATGATTGGATGCGGGGGAAGGATTGACGTTTGACAGAGATAGATGGATGCGCGTTACATTTATCTATAAATCCACGCGATGCAACGACAATACATAACACAAGTATGCTGTGTTTATTACGGATTGTCAGAAAAAGGGAATAAAAAAGTAAAAAAGATGAACAAGTAGGAAAGGCTAATAATTTTTTTGCGTAAATTTGTAGGCAGAAAAAAAGAAACTCAACATTAACAATAATCAAAAGCAAAAATAAAAGAAATGAAGAAAATCAGAGCAGCCGTAGTGGGATACGGCAACATCGGACAATACACATTGCAGGCGCTTGAGGCTGCCGGCGACTTTGAGGTGGCTGGCATCGTACGCCGCCACGGAGCTGAGAACAAGCCGGCTGAGCTGGCACAGTATGAGGTGGTGAAGGACATCCGCGAACTGAAGGACGTGGACGTTGCCATCCTTGCCACTCCTTCGCGTTCTTGCGAGGAGTATGCCAAGCAGATTCTGCCCTTGGGCATCAACACCGTGGACAGCTTCGACATCCATTCGTCCATCGTCAGCTATCGCCGCACGCTCATGCCTATCTGCAAGGAGCACAACGCCGTGAGCATCATCTCAGCTGGTTGGGATCCGGGTTCTGACTCGATTGTCCGCACTCTGATGCAGAGTCTGGCTCCGAAGGGACTCAGCTACACCAACTTCGGACCGGGCATGTCAATGGGTCACAGCGTTTGTGTACGCTCGAAGGAGGGCGTGAAGAATGCTCTCTCCATGACCATTCCTAAGGGCGAGGGTCTGCACCGCCGCATGGTTTACGTGGAGCTGGAGGAAGGCGCAAAGCTGGAGGATGTTACTGCCGCCATCAAGGCTGATCCCTACTTCTCTAACGACGAGACTCACGTATTCGAGGTACCCTCTGTAGACGCCGTCCGCGACATGGGACACGGCGTTCATCTCACTCGCAAGGGTGTGAGCGGCAAGACTCAGAACCAGCGCATGGAGTTCATAATGAGCATCAACAATCCAGCTCTTACAGGTCAGGTGCTCGTCAATGTGGCACGCGCCACGATGCGCCTGCAGCCGGGTTGCTACACAATGGTGGAGGTTCCGGTCATCGATATGCTCGAAGGCGACCGTGAGGAACTGATCAGCCATCTGGTGTAAGGGACGTAGCTGTGTAAAGCTATATAATGTTGGAGCTATATAATACGAAAAACGAGAGTGTGTCAATCTTCATTGTCACACTCTCGTTTTTTATTATCTTGTTTTGTTTTATCTTGTCCGACGATTTGTTTACAACTTGAATCTGTAAGCAGCTGTAAATTCAGCCACCCTACCCTTCACCTTGTCACCAAAGTCGAGCTTGCCCTGCAGATTGGTGAGGCCTAAGTTATAACGGGCGTCTATTATTACGTTGGAAAACTCGTAGCTCACGCCCACGGGAATGGCTACGGACACGCTGGAAAGCGCAGGCTTCAGGTCGCAATCGAAATACTCGGGCTTAGTGTAGACGGTCACACCTTTGTCGTTGGTGGTGTAGCCGGTCTCTGTATACTTCATGCGTCCAGACAGCGGGAAGCCTATCTCCACACCCGTCTTGATGGCAAGACCCGGACCGATGTATCCGTTCAGGATAATTGGCACGGTTAGGAGATGCAGCTGAGTTTTCCAGTCGCTATATCCAGAGCCAGTGATGCTGACGACTTGATGATTGCCGTCCAGCGTGGTGGTCTCTGTCTTCGTGTTGTCATACTTACATCCCTGCTGCGAATAACGCACGCCCACCATGACCGAGAGATTGGGCATAAACTGATAGTCGAAGTCGACACCAGCCACTACACCGGGCTTGAAATGCGGCGAATGCTCCACTGCGTCCGTTGTCTTTATCATCATACCGGAGAGCGATGACAGGCTTACGCCAAGGCGCGGGATGACGGAGAAGGTGCCAGCCGCAGGGTGCTGGGCGTACGAAGCTACGGTAAATGCCAGCAACGACAAGGCGAGGAAGATTCTTTTAATGTGATTACGGTTTATTGTCATAACTGTATGATACTATTATTGCTGTGTCTTGTTATTATAATAACGGAGAAATGCCAGATTATTGTATCTGGCGCAAGATTTATTAGCAAAGCGTATATACAAAAAAAAGTGTTCCGAGACTTCACAGCCTTGAAACACTCTGAAAATATATTCGATTTACAAGAAATTAGTCCTTGTTGTTGCGCTTACGCTCAAGATGGTCAAGAATAATCTTGCGCATACGGATGTTCTTAGGAGTAACCTCCACCAGCTCGTCGCCCTTGATATACTCAAGACATTCCTCAAGACTCATCACGGTCTTCGGGATAACGCGGGCCTTCTCGTCCGAACCGCTGGCACGCACGTTGGTGAGCTGCTTAGCCTTGGTTACGTTGATGACGAGGTCGTTGTCGTGAACGTGCTCGCCTACTACCTGACCGCCGTAGACTTCCTCACCCGGATCGATGAAGAACTTGCCGCGATCCTGCAGCTTGTCGATGGAATAAGCGTATGCTGTGCCGGTCTCCATGGCTATCATCGAACCGTTCATACGACGTACTATCTCGCCCTTGTACGGCTGATATTCCTTAAAACGGTGTGCCATGATGGCCTCTCCCTGGCTGGCTGTGAGCACATTGGTACGCAGACCGATGATACCACGTGAGGGAATGTCGAACTCGATGTCAACGCGCTCGCCGAGAGTCTGCATGGATGTCATCTCTCCCTTACGGCGTGTCACCATATCAATCATCTTGCTGGCGAACTCCTCGGGAACGTTGATGGTGAGTTCCTCGATAGGCTCACACTTCTGTCCGTCTATCTCCTTGTAGATAACCTGCGGCTGTCCCACCTGAAGCTCATAGCCCTCACGGCGCATTGTCTCGATGAGGACAGAGAGATGGAGGACGCCACGTCCGCTGACAATCCACTTATCTGTGGTGTCCTCGAAAGGACGAACGCGGAGAGCGAGATTCTTCTCAAGCTCTTTCTGAAGACGGTCGTTGATGTGACGTGATGTAACGAACTTGCCCTCCTTACCGAAGAACGGCGAATCGTTGATGGTGAAGAGCATGCTCATTGTGGGCTCGTCGATGGCGATAGGCGGCAGCGGCTCTGGATTCTCGAAGTCGCAGATGGTGTCGCCAATCTCGAAGCGCTCCAGACCTACAATGGCACAGATGTCGCCAGAGTGAACCTCGTCCACTTTCTTCTGACCCATACCCTCGAATACGTGCACTTCCTTGATGCGTGTCTTCTCCAATGATCCGTCACGATGAGCGATGGTGATGTTCATTCCCTCCTTGAGCGTGCCACGATGAACACGACCTACGGCGATGCGACCGGTGTAGCTCGAATAGTCGAGCGACGTAATAAGCATCTGCGGTGTGCCTTCGAGCACCTTAGGTGCGGGGATAATCTCCACAATCTTGTCGAGCAAATAGTCGATATTGTCTGTAGGAGCATTGAAGTCCTCAGCCATCCAACCGTTCTTTGCCGAACCGTAAACAACGGGGAAGTCGAGCTGATCCTCTGTAGCGTTGAGAGAGAACATAAGATCGAACACCATCTCATAGACCTCCTCAGGGCGACAGTTGGGCTTGTCCACCTTGTTTACAACGACGATGGGCTTCAGACCAATCTGCAATGCCTTCTGAAGCACGAAACGTGTCTGTGGCATCGGGCCCTCAAAGGCATCGACGAGCAGGATGCATCCGTCTGCCATATTGAGCACTCGCTCCACCTCTCCTCCGAAATCGGAGTGACCCGGGGTGTCAATAATATTGATTTTCGTACCTTTCCAGTTGATAGAAACGTTCTTGGAAAGGATGGTTATTCCTCGTTCACGCTCCAGGTCGTTGGAGTCCAACACCTGGCCACTGTTATCCTGGCCGTCGCGGAACAGCTTGCCCGCCAACATCATCTTGTCCACAAGTGTGGTCTTGCCATGGTCGACATGGGCAATAATCGCAATGTTTCTAATGTCTTGCATTTATTTTGTACCTTAAAAAACTTTTGCAAAGTTACGAATATTTTTCCATACAAAACGCAAAGGTCCCGAAATTTCCACTTGGAAATGTCGGGACCTTGTGTTGTCTTAAGCTTTAGTGCCTTGTGCGTATTACTTACGGAGGCCGAGGGCCTTGATGATAGCACGGTAGCGATTGATGTCGCGGTCGTACAGATAGTTAAGCAATGCGCGGCGCTTTCCTACCAGCTGTGTCAGTGAACGTGCGGTAGTATAATCTTTACGGTTCTTCTTAAGATGTTCCGTCAAATGGGAAATACGGTATGAGAACAATGCTATCTGGCTCTCAGCTGAACCAGTATCAGTGTTAGACTTTCCGTACTGTCCAAAGATCTCTTGTTTTTTTGCCTGATCTAAATACATAGAACTTTTTGAAATTAAAATTATTATTTGTGCAAATGCGGATGCAAAGGTACAACTTTTTGTCCAATTACATCCGCATTCACTTAAATATAATTTATCGACTTAACGATTTTTTGCATTATTTCACAACGACTTTGCGTCCGTTCTGGATGAAGATGCCATCCTTAACGTCCTTGAGGTTGTTGCCTACACGCTGACCAGCGATGTTGTATACCGGTGTGTTAGCGTTGTTAGGAGCGACAACGATGTCGTCAATACCAGTCCAATCGCCTACGCCTACCGTGTTAGAATTGAGTGATTCGCCGTTAGCATAAACGGTGATAACAACGTAAGTGTGTGTACCAGTAGCCTCCGTGTCAGTCCATGTAGTGGTGTTAGCATCAAGCTTCTTAGCGAGTTCGCCGTCACGATAAACGTTGTAACCCATTACCTTGAGACCACCTGTCTTGTAAGTTACGTCGTCCACGCAGAAGTAGTTAGGCTCGAAGTTGTAAGCAGTCAGACCACCTGTTGTTGTGTAAACGACAGCGAAGTAGAGAGCTCCCTCAGGAAGGTTGATTTCGTGCTTTGTCCAGTTGCATGTAGCCTCGAGCGACTCCTTGTTGATCTTGATGAAAGAAGAAGCGTTGTTGTCATCCTCTGAGTAGTAAACGTCGAAGGTCTCAGGACCAGCATTCTGATACTGATCGTTGTTTGTCACATTATCGTTAGGAGCCTTAACCCAGAACGAAACAGTCTGCTCCTCGCCTGAGAGTTCCGGCGAGATGAGCCAGTCGTTTGTAGGTGTACCAGTGTCGATGGTAGCGGCGTTAGCGAGCATAAACTGCTTGCCAGAACGCGGATTGAATACAGATGCGAACAAGTCCATTTCATTGCTTGAAATGCCTGAAACCTGCCAGGGGTTGAATACGATGAACGAAACAGCTTCCTTCATGTGAGGATATGTGATACCGCCGAAGCCGTATGTACCAGCCTTGTCGCCGTCGTAAAGTGTCCAGTCGCCAACGTTAGAGATAAGCCACGGCTCATAGTTCTCGAAGCTGTCGTAAACCATAGTTCCCTCAACATTGTTCATGCCTGTCCATGTAAGAACGGCGTTTGAACCATTCTGCTGGAGTGCGAGGTCGGTGATGCCGGGGAGAACTGCTGATGTTACGTAAACAATCTTCTCCTCTGTAAGGTTGTTCTCAGGAACAACGTCAGCGTCCCAGTCTGCCTGACCCTGTACAGACATATCAACCGTGTAGAGGTTCGGAGTAAAAGCGAAATCGTAAGATGCCTTCTCGTTTGGCTCAAGATCCTCACCGTCCTGTGTCTCAAGCTTCTTGCCGTCAACATAGAGACTTACTGTATAACCTGAAGCCTTGGCAGTACCGAGGTTAGTTACGTTGATGGTCACGCCGCACTTCTTGCCCTTCTGAACGTGAGCAGGAGCTACGATAGTGGCCTCAATGTTGCTTGCTACAGCATCATAAATCTTGATGTTGTCAATCTGTATGGATGTGTTCTCTGCCTCAGCATAGAAAAACGGACGGATGTAACCGTTCTCTGTACCTGTGGTTGAGAACTGAGAGAGGTCGAACGCTACTGAGCGCCAGCCTTCTTCGCCGTCAAGTGTATTGTAGTCAACAACGCCAGCTGTCTCCATAGTCTGACCGTTGCGGAGAATCTTCATTGTAATCTTGCCGTCTGTTCCCGGAACTGCATAATACCAGAACACAAGCTGCGGGTTACCGGCATTAGAGATATCCACCTTCGGACCCTGGATGCAAGCACATGTCTGTCCCTTCTGCGGAGAGAAGATAAGGCTACCGTTGTCGTTGTCCTGTGATTCCCCACCCAAACCGAAGCGACCGGTCTGAGTAGCGTCAATCATCCACGGACCAGCTCCAAGAGTCTTGCCGGGGAACGATTCCACCCAAGGCATAGCGTGAGGCTTACCTACAGCGAAACCATAACGTCCGTACTCGCTGATAGCAAGTGTGTCGGTCGGTGTGTTGGTCAGAGCCTTTACAACATACTGCTTTACGTACTGTGAACCTTCATAGTTGACATCTGTAAGAGTATACTCAGGCTTGGTGAGTCCCTCATAGTTAGCACCCGGCTCCTTCAGATAACCATATTCAAGAAGGTATACGTGATAATAACGCTCTGAGATATCCACGTAACCGCCGTTAGCACCACTGTTCTCTGTGGTCTCATCCCACATCAACTTAGCAGTACCGTCGAGGTTGTCCCAAACGCGTACGTTCTGCGGAGCCATCGGAGTATCCACGCCCACATACGCTGATGCAGAAGCCTCGTCAGAGCGGATGTCGTTGGCAGTGGTGTATACGCTATATACGTGCTTGCCGCCAGTTACAGTCTCGTCATTCCACTCTATCTTCTGACCCGGTGTGACATTTTCATACACCTTGATGGCGTCAGGAGTGTAGTCACGATAGATCTGCACCTTCTCTATAGAAGACAGAGGTGCGCCCTTATAGTCCTTAGAAGGAACGGTGAATGACACCTTAGAAGAGATGGCACCCTTTGCGCCTACCTCTACCTTAAGGTCGTTGATGGTAGCCGGACGAACTGATGTGGCAGCCTCAGACGTAACCTTTACGCCAAGCATAAGGATAGCACCACGCTGCTTGCTGGTTGCATGGATACCGAAACGATAGTTGCCGGTTGTGGGAGCTGTAAAGACGTTTGAGAGCTGTGTGGCATTAAGCGTGCCACCCCAAGAGAGAGCCGCTGTAATGGCTGTCTTATCCACAATAGTGGTATAAGTAGTAGGATCGTCGCCAAGACCATAGGCAACAGAAAGCTCGCCCTGTCCGCCCTGTGAAGTACGGAAAGCAGCAGTCTCGAAACGATAAGACTGTCCTGCTTCAAGCATAATTGGAGGAGAAACAATCCAGTCGTCAGCATCCTGCTTCTGAGCAGAACCGTCGTAGCACATAAAGTTGCCCACGCTGAGGTCGATACCCCATGTGATTTTGTCATTGTTCTTGTCCTCAACGGTCCATACGTTGTTCTTGAGGTCAGCCTTCCAGTTCATCCACTGTTCTGAGAACGGAACACCTGAAGCTGATGCCGTAGACGGAGTCTGAGCATTCATCGTAGACGGAAGGAGCATAGCTGCTGCCACCATCGCACGTGAAAGTGTAGGGAAAAGTTTAAACATAATTAATAGATTTATCTAAGTGTTTTCAAAAATCGATTATTCACGATATATTATAACTCACTATATTCTTATATTTGACGCATACTGGCGTCAAAGGTTTAAGTTAGTCTGATAAAAAAGCACCCCGCAAGGGAAAAGTAAGTGTCATTCTTACCGAAGAGCTTAGCTTCTCCCTTCCGGGGATTTCTGTACTCTTTACCTTAATTATAACTTAAGGAAAGATGTATTACTTAAGGAAAAATTTCTTGCCGTTCTTGATTACAAGACCCTTAGCGTTGTCCGAAACGCGCTGTCCTGCAACGTTGTATGCCTTGCCGTCTGCCTTTGCGTCTGCCTTGACAGAGCCGATGGCTGTATAGTTGTCCTCACCCTGGAAGACGATAATGTCCTCTGTAGAAGCTGAACCACGAACACCCTTGAGAGAGAGCTTGCATGAACGTGTGCTTACGCCTTCAGGAAGTGGGTCGCAAGAGAACTTCAGCACTACGATACCGTAGTCAGAATATGTCTGAGCGTCGACGTTGATGCCCTTAACCCAGTCAGCTGCGCCAGAGATCTCATAGTTCTCGTTGCCTTCCTCGTCATACCAAGGAGAGTTAACTGAGAGCACGCCACCACCGAACTGGTTCTGCTTGTCGGCTACAGCCTGGCAGCCATTGCCCGAGTCGTCCACCTTTACAATACCGAAGTTGCCGTCCTCGTCGATGAACGGGTTGCAGTAGTCATACATAGCGCTGAATGTAGCATGGAGAGCCACGTTGTTTTCGCCATAGAGATTTACGTAAGCAGAGGTTGTGCCCAATGAGAATGTGCCCTGAGCAGGTTCCATGCCCTGTACATAATAAGGAACTTTGCTACCTGTCAAACCTACGTCAACACCCTCCTGGTCGAAGCCGTAAACCACAACAGAGAAAGGCTCGTTGATAACAAAGCCCTTAGCCTTGCCGTCCACCTTCTGTGTGAACACGAGGTTGAAAGTATTGAAGTAGAGATCGCCTGCGTTTACGCCACCAAGATCCTTAACCGAATCAGGTGTACATGTCATCTCAGCGATGACCTTATCGCCAGGGATGCGCTGTCCGTTCTCGCCCTCGATGATATTGCGAACCACGAGCTTGAGTTCCTTGCCAGCAGGTATCGGACTGTAAGCTGTAGAGAGTGCGTTGAAGAAGATGTCCTCTACGTACAGAGGAGCCATCGGCTTCGGGAAGTTCTGATAAACGCCGGTGCTTGTATATGTGTTGCCGTCGCTGACGAGCTTACCTGAGCCATATACGTAATTGCTCTCCAGACCACCGAGCTGTATCAAGCTTACGTGCGAATCGGTGAAGGCAACGGGCTGGATACGACGTGCCACCTGATCCTCGCCAGCGAGCATCTTGGTGTAATATGCCTTAGAAGCGTACTGATTGTCGGTAAGCCAATAGGCGTTGTCCTCGCAAAGTGTGAACGAGTCTGTACCGCAGACGATTGTCGGAGCAGCATCACGAGCGTTGAATCTTGACTTCAGATAGAAGTTGTCGTCAGCATCTGAGCGGTAGTAGCTGCCGGACTGACCTGTACGGTCATAAGAAGTGAGTGCGCCATAGAAGTCGAAGATATTCTGATGCCAGAGGTAAGGACCCTTTGCGGTTCCTGCCTTCTCAAACTTCACCCATTGGTTAGCAGGCACCACGAGGTAAGAAGCACCCCAAAGCTGACCGTTACGGTCATAGTCCTGGAAGAGCGAGCCTTCAGGCGAGAGATAATAAACAGACTTTGCTGCAGCGGGTGCCTTCTTGGCAGCCTGACCTACAGAAGCCACAAGACGCTTTGCTACGGGAGCATCATTAAAGTGCTTCACTCCCTCGGCAAAGGGCTGTGCGTTCATTGCAGACACAGCGAAAGTGCTTGCAATAGCCAAAAGTAAAGATTTTTTCATCTAACGTTAATGATTATTTATGATAATAGTTTATATTTTTTTGCAAATATAGACATAATGTACGGAATATCAAACATTTTATTCCGTATTTTTATTTTAAAGGATAAGATTATACACAAATTAACAAAGCAACAAAACTAAATTAGGAATTAGGAGTTAGGATTTTTATAAAATATGAAATTTAAAACTTTCAATTCCTAATTCCTAACCCCTAATTCTTAATTCTGCCTGCCGATTAGTCGTTGAGAATCAGCAACGAATCGCCGTACGAACCGAACATGTATCCGTGCTTCACGGCGAGATTGTATGCCTCCATCACGAGATCGTAGCCACCGAAGGCGCAGGTCTCCATGAGGAGAGTTGAGTAAGGATGGTAGAAGTTTGACACCATCGAGTCTGCCAGTCCGAAATCGTAGGGCGGGAAGATAAACTTATTGGTCCATCCGTCATACTCCTTAAGCATTCCGTCCGTACCTACAGCTGTCTCCGTAGCCTTAACGACGCTTGTGCCTACGGCGCACACATGATGTCCTGCACGCTTCGTGTCGTTGACAATCTTACATGCCTCGGCACCGATGTGCATCTGCTCCGAGTCCATCTTGTGCTTAGTAAGGTCTTCCACCTCAATGTCATGGAAGTTGCCAAGACCGCAATGGAGGGTGATATATGCGAAGTTGATGCCGCGAATCTCCATGCGCTTCATAAGCTCACGCGAGAAGTGGAGTCCTGTGGCAGGAGCCGTAACGGCACCTTCGTTCTTGGCGAAGATGCACTGGAAGTCGTCGAAGTCTTCCTCCGTACCGTGCGGATTGTCGCGGCGGTCGATGATGTATCGTGGGAGCGGAGCCTCGCCGAGCGCATAAAGCTCGCGCTTGAACTCGTCGTGGGGACAGTCGTAGAGGAATCGCAGCGTACGTCCGCGGCTGGTGGTGTTGTCGATGACCTCAGCCACCATCGTTCCCGACTCGTCGAAGAAGAGTTTGTTACCGATACGTATCTTTCGTGCCGGCTCGACGAGAACATCCCAAAGACGCATCTCTTCGTTCAGCTCGCGCAGGAGGAACACCTCAATCTTGGCGTCCGTCTTCTCCTTCGTGCCATAAAGGCGTGCGGGGAACACCTTCGTGTCGTTGAAGATGAAAGTGTCGTGCTCGTCAAAATAGTCGAGGATGTTGCGGAAGTCAAGGAATTCGCCCTCAATAGGATTGCCGTCAGCGTCCTTCTTATACATGTCGATGGTCTGCGACTTCTTGTGAAGGACCATGAGTCGACATTCGTCACGGCGTGTGATGCGGAATGTCTCCTTCTCACCATTGTCGTTTTCGAACTCACGGTATATGCTATGCGGATAGAGTGCTATCTGCTCTTCTGGCAACTTAAACTTGAACTGTGATAACTTCATGTCTGCTATATAAAAGATGTTGTGTTTGTTCGGGGTGTGGATGATTAAACTTGGGGTGTCTGCGATGGCTGCTGCGCATCGTCGTCTGTCTCGATGGTCTGCTGTGCGAGCCATTCCTCGAATGTCTCGAGTGACAGGCAGTTCTCGATGTGACTGTCGCCCGACTTGGTGCGGCAGAGCTGTGTAAGGTAAGCTCCTGACTGGAGAGCACGTCCGATGTCGCGTGCGAGAGCTCGGATGTAGGTTCCCTTTCCGCACGCCACACGGATGGTGGCTTGCATGGTTTCGGGAGAGAAATCCATGAGCTCGATGCTGTCGATGCGTATGTGCTTCGGCTTCAGCTCCACGTCGGCGCCCTTGCGACGGAGGTCGTAGGCACGCTGACCGTTCACCTTGCACGCGCTGAACGTCGGCGGAATCTGTTCGATGTCGCCCACGAACTGTGTCAGAACCTGCTCCAGCGACTCACGTGTGATGGCGTCAGTCGGAAAGGTCTCGTTCACGGGATGCTCCATGTCGTAGCTCGGAGTGGTGGCACCGAACTGCAGCGTGGCGACATACTCCTTGCCATGTAGCTGAAATTCCTCAATGCGCTTCGTGAAGCGTCCTGTGCAGAGCACCAGAACACCGGTGGCAAGCGGATCAAGAGTGCCAGCATGACCAATCTTGATGCGCTTTACGCCAAGACGCTTGCAGATGCGGTTGCGGACAAACGCCAGGGCACCGAAGCTCGTCATACCGAGCGGTTTGTTAATGGCGATAACTTCGCCCTTGGTGAAATTCATTCAGTAAGTGTTTGTATATATATAATAATGTATATAGTCTATGACATTTACATCAAAGAGCAAGCGACGGTAATTGCTCCTACGATGGCGCAATATACTGCAAAGTAGATGAGCTTGCCTTTCTTGACGAGGTTTATCATCAGACGGCATGCCAGACATCCGCTTACGAATGCTGCCACGAAGCCTACTACGAGCGGCAGTACGCTGATGTCGCCGAACGCCTCCTCACCTTTCACAGCCTTCAGCACGTCGAGGAGTGCCTCGCCGAGGATGGGCGGGATGACCATGAGGAAAGAGAACTGTGCCAGTTTCTCCTTCTTGTTGCCGAGGAGCAGACCGGTGGCGATGGTCGAACCTGAACGCGACAGACCGGGCATTACGGCGCAAGCCTGTGCCAGACCGATTATGAAGGCGTCCTTCATTGAGATGTTCTCACGCTGACGGGGCTTGGCAAAGTAAGAGAAGGCGAGCAGGGCTGCCGTAACGAACAGCATGCAGCCTACAATAAGAAGGCCAGAACCGAAGATTTCCTCCACCTTGTCCTTGAAAAACACACCGACGATGCCGATAGGAATCATCGAAACGACGATATTTATGAAGTACTTTGTCTCGGCGTTCATCTCGAACTTGAAGAGTCCCTTAAGTATCCAGTCGATCTCCTTCCACAGTACCACGAACGTACTCATCACCGTGGCTACATGCACGAGCACTGTGAATGCAAGGTTCTCTTCTCCTTCGATGCCGAAGAGATAAGAGCCGATTGCGAGATGACCACTACTGCTGACAGGCAGATATTCAGTAAGTCCCTGGACGATACCAAGGATTAAAGCTTCAAACCAATTCACTTTTTAATTACGTATTAAGTTCTATAAATGTTAACTATCAAACCCTTCACGGGCATGCGTACCCTGAATTTTTAATCCTTCGGCTTGCGTATGATGGCGTATATCACGGAGATAAAGCCGATGAAGCATACGGCTGGAGCCAACTTTATGCGACGGGCGCTGAAGATGTCGGCGGAGAACACGCCCTCGTCACTTCCTGCACCGCTCATGAGCACAAAACCAAGAATGACGATTGCCATTCCTACTGCCAACAGAATGAAGTTTGTCTTTCCGAAAGCATAATTTCTTTTGTCCATTTTATAACTGAAATTGAATTTGTTATGTAATGTATATATTTAAATCTTATACAGGTCGCCAGCCTTCATTCTGAGGAACTTGTTCACAGAAATCGTGGCGCAGATGGCTGTCAGGAACAGTCCGAAGAACACCACCACACCGGCTGTTATGGCGAGCACGTCCCATGTAAGGATGTCAAGGACAGCCGGCTCATACACGTAAAGGGCGTAGATGGCTCCGCCGAGGGCGCAGCACGCTATGATGGCGGCAAGCAAGCCCAGCAGCATATAGTGACGCACGAAAGGAGCGCGGATGAATCCCCATGACGCACCTACGAGCTTCATCGTATGGATGGAGAAGCGGCGGGCATAGATGCTCAGACGCACGGTGTTGTTGATGAGCGAGAACGACACGATGGTGAGCAGCAGGGCTATGCTGAGCAGCACCACGCTGATCTTGGCGATGTTGGCATTCACGCTGTCCACGAGGTCCTTCTCATACTTCACCTCGCTTACCTTCGGATAGTTCTTCAGCTCACGCGAGATATAGACGAGCGAGTCCGAATTGGCATAGTCGGACTTGAGCGTCACTTCCACAGAAGAAAGGAAAGGATTGGTGTCGGCAAACTCGCGCGGGTCGGTGCCCAGCGTGCGGATGCCCTCACGGAGCGCCTCCTCCTTGCTGACGTACGTAAGCTTGTGGATGTAAGGACGCGTGCGCAGACGGGCACAGAACTGCTGTGCCTCTCCCGACGTCATGTCGTCCTGAAGCACCATTGTCACCACGATGTTCTGACGGACATATTCAGAAAGGTTGCGCGCGGTGAACACGGAGAACACCACGAGGCCCAATAAGATAAGCACCATTGCCGTGCTTATACATAGCGTTACTGCCTGCAATCCATGACGATTGCCGGTCTTCTTTTTTTTCTTTGCCATTTCCAAAAGGATATATTACTCCAAATTTCTTGCAAAGGAACAAAAAAATATTGGTTTCAGCGACTGATTAACGTCAATTAACAAGCTTTTTCAGACTATCGGGCAGTATATCACACACATTGCTTACCTTTGCACTATACATTAAAAATATACATATATAATCTTATGCCAACAGCTTTATATCCTTCTCCCATCGTCGGACCCATACACAGCCGGCGTCTGGGCATCTCGCTCGGCGTGAACGTCAACCCGAGCGACGGCAAGATTTGCACGTTCGACTGCATCTATTGTGAAGTGGGCTACAACGCCATGCGCCGCCCCACCCTGCCGCGCCCGTCACGACAGCACGTGGCGGAATGCCTGGAAAGAAAGCTAAAGGAGATGAAAGACATACATAAAAAACTGGACGTCATAACTTTCTCGGGCAATGGAGAGCCTACAACGCACCCCGACTTTGAGGGCATAGTGGACGACACCATCCGCCTGCGCAACCGATATTTCCCCGCAGCGAAGGTATCGGTGCTCAGCAACTCCACCATGGCACATCTGCCTGCCGTCCATCGTGCCTTGGAGCGCGTGGACAACAACATCCTGAAGCTCGACACCGTGGACATCGACTACATCCGCCGCGTGGACCGTCCGACATCGCCAGCATACAACATTGACGACATCATCAGCACTCTCCGATCATTCCACGGCAACGTCATCATCCAGACTATGTTCATGAAGGGAACCGACATCAGCGGTCAGGACCTCAACAATACGTCCGACCGTTACGTAACGCCCTGGATAGAAGCGCTTAAGCTTATCCGTCCGAAGCAGGTAATGATCTACACAATTGACCGCGACACACCTTGCCACACATTGCAGAAAGCCACCCACGAAGAGCTCAACAACATCCGTGACCGTGTGGCGGCAGAGGGAATAGATTGTACGGCAGCGTATTGACAAAGCTTTTTCATTGCTCACACAACCGCTCCACCTCGCCTTTTGACATACCAATCATTGACGCAATAGCATCAACGTCCATTCCTTTGTCATACATCATCTTTGCTACTAACGCTATTCCTTCAGCACGACCCTTCGCAAGCCCTTCCTCTCGTCCCTTCGCAAGTCCTTCTTCTCTACCTTTTGCAAGTCCTTCCTCCATGCCTTCCTCTCGTCCTTGCTCCTTCGCCGTGTCCAACGAGTTCTTTATGTCGCGATATGCCTTGAGGCTATCCTCATATTCGCGCAACTCCGTAGGAGTGAAGCGTGCCACGGCAGCAGCATCAAAAAGCTTAAAGCCAAAATCGGTCAACAAACTGATATATCGTTCTTCTGACTGTCTCATAACTGATTGTATTATAGCGTTAGGCAAAGATAGTGCAATAAATCAGAATATTCAAATATTTACAAAAAAAATAACGCCGCAATTTAACCTACCGCCAAAATCCTGTTTATCGCTGAGCTAACACATAAGCTTGCAATACAAACTTAGGAGGCTATGGCGTCACGCCGTAGCCACGCACCCACGAACGCTGTTTATGTTGCGTATGCAGATTGAGCGTTCTGCTATGGGAGGCTGCGGGGCTACGGCGAGACGCCATAGCCTCCTATGTTAGCCTTGGAAACGGCTCACCCGATAAACCAGGGGGGATTAAGCATATAGCTTTGTAAGTCTGAAAAGAAAGAACTTTATATCCGTT